>Ga0233427_10000349_pt1 | contig 59821 bp, 61 predicted proteins | sample SI_118_April2016_5_FD_179885 | JGI IMG/M metagenome (GOLD analysis project Ga0233427, IMG submission 179885) | Seawater microbial communities from Saanich Inlet, British Columbia, Canada - SI_118_April2016_100_MG | ecosystem: Environmental > Aquatic > Marine > Inlet | place: Canada: British...
TATTGCTTGCGTGTTGCCCGGCGGATGTCCTTGATCGCCTTGGCCCCACCAGTCTGAAGTGTCTGCGATTTCTGTCTCATCTGCGTTCCCTTCGGTCACTACGATGAGCCAGAAATCCTCTCTTAGGTAATCCCGCTGATTTGTTCCGTAGGTGCTGACGTTAGACACTGCCAAAACAAGACGCCATCGGACGCGACCCGTTAAAGCGCCGTTCGGTGTGACTGGATGCAAGATCGCCTTGCTCCCGATCAAAAAACTCAAACTGAACCCAAAAAATGCGCGGCGCCACTCTGATGGGCAGGTGGCGCTCATTGCCGCAAATATCGACAAACTCGGATTCAATGTTCCGATCATAGTCGATGAAACTGACACCATTTTGTCAGGGCATGGGCGCCTCGCGGCAGCGCGCCATCTCCGCTTAAAGGTCGTACCGACAATCAAACTTGAGCACTTAGACGAGCACCAAAAACGAGCCTTTGTTATTGCCGAGAACCGACTGCCGCAACTTGCAGAATGGGATGAGGAGGTTCTTTCCCGTGAATTAGACGATCTCCTCAAAATTGAGGACACGCTCAGCTTCGATGTCGAGGTTATCGGATTCGATACTGCGGATATCGATCAACTTCTCCAAGCGGATGGGAATGACACGCGAGCCCCTGAACCCGCCCCACCAGAACCAGGCCTGGACGCCGTTACGCAATCTGGGGACATGTGGTTGCTGGGTGAGCACCGTCTGCTATGCGGCGATGCATGCGATCAAAGCGCGCATGCGAGGCTTTTCGACGGTGCAACCGCGCAACTGGTTTTTACCGACCCTCCCTATAACGTTCAGATAGATCAGAACGTCTCGGGTGGCGGTCGTGTGCGCCACCGGGAATTTGCGATGGCCTCGGGTGAATTGTCCTCAGAGGAATTCAGCACTTTCCTGACCAAATTCTTGCGTTCGACAGCACGTCACTCCACCGATGGTGCCATCCTGTTTGTTTGTATGGATTGGCGACATGCCGACGTGCTTTCCCTGGCCGGGGAGAACGCAGGACTTGAACTCAAAAACATTTGTGTCTGGGTCAAGCCAAACGCGGGCATGGGATCATTTTATCGCTCCCAACATGAATTTGTCCTCGTGTTCAAAAACGGAACCGCAAAGCACATAAACAATTTCGGTCTCGGTGGACGGGGCCGCCATCGCACAAATGTTTGGCGTTATGCCGGCGTGAACTCATGGGGTGCCGATCGCATGCAACAACTTGCCATGCACCCTACGGTGAAACCTGTGGCGATGATCGCGGACGCAATACGCGATTGTTCGCGACGCAACGGGATCATTTTTGATCCCTTTACAGGCAGCGGGTCCACAATTATCGCCGCCGAGCGCACAGGTCGGCTCGCATACGCTCTGGAGATCGACCCGATTTATGTCGATGTCGCTGTTCGGCGTTGGGAGCTCGAAACAGGCAAGCACGCGTACCTAGCAGAAGGCGGCCGTACTTTCGCTGACATCCAGAATGAGCGTATCGGTGACGGAGGTGATCATGCCTAAACCACGTCGACGTTCGCGAAAACGACCCATCCCGCCGGCCTCGAACCGGGGCCAGACACCGATGTTCGCCGGGACGAGCGCGGCGAAGACCGTCAGGGCGCCCAGCGCGGCGCCGAACAGAAGCAGCCAACCGCCGAGGGTCCCGAGCCGGGTTCGCCTGGGCTTGTCACTCATGGTCCCCATCTTCGACCCTCGTATATCCCGTGCCGCTCATAGTGAACCCAGGCACCGAAGATGCCTTGCGCCCCGCCTTCGCCGAAGAATGCGTCCGCGCGCACATCCGGGTTGCGTTCCCAATAGGCGCTCGCCCGAACTTCGGCGGGCCAAAGGTCGTAGTGCTGCCTGATATGGTCCTGCCGCGCCGCGAGCCTGTCCGACATCAGCGGCGAATTCGACAGACCGAAGCCATACACACCGAACGCGACGGCGAAGACCGCAGCAAGTGCATAGACCGAAGTGGACTGTCGAACTTTCTCACTCAACGGGCGAACTCCAGCTCCATCCAGTCGCTCCAGCGCCCTTCGGCATCTGCCCGACGGACGCGGAACCGCGCCTTCCCGTAGGGCACGATCCAGGTCGACCAGTAGGATTCCTCGATTCGGCCAAAATCATACCGCGTTCCCTCGACTTCGATCTCGCCGTCCAGCGTCAGCAGGCCGGTGCCCGCCTCATAGGCAACTATATGCGTTGCCCCCGCGTCGCCCGTCCACGCCAGATAAGCCGTATCGGCGATGTCCGCGTAACGAATTTGCCCGTCCGCGCCCGGATGGACCCAGCGCGGCCCACCGGTCCCGCCCGCGTCGTCGGAATTCCGGACCGTGCGCACGCGCATGCTGGCGACCTCATCTTCGAGATGCCGACGCAACGGGGCGACACGTGGATCGTCACCCGCCAGGGGTGACAGCTCGTCCGGGTCGGCATCGAGATCCCAGGCCTCGACACCGACGATGCGGCCATCGCCGATTTGCACCTGGACCTTCATGTCACCGTCCCGCGCCGCCGCGACGAACTTCGTGACCTCCCCGGGGTCGGGTTCCGAGAAACCGGCGACGGAGGTGATCGCGGTCCATATTCGCTTCGTCGGGGGTAACCAGGCCGGGAAGCCGTCGCGTACTTCCTTCGTATCGCCGCCGCCATTGCCACGAAGACCCGCTAGCTTCGCCAGCATAGGGGCGATCATGTTGTGGTCGGTCGGATGGGTGAACACGGTCCCGCGGGGAATGTCGAGCATGCCCGGCGGCAACCAGACGAACAGCGGCACGCGCACGATCTCTTCGTGAAGATGCGCCGCACGGGTCGTCGAGGCATGGCCCACATTGCCGCGCTCGAGAAGTTCCTCGCCATGGTCTGCGGTGACCACCAGGATCGTGTTCTCGCGCAGGCCCGTGCGATTGAAGAACCGCCAGAACTCGGCGAACCACTCGTCGAAATCGCGCACCCCGCCGATATAGGCGGATTCGACCCAGGGCCGATCGCCATCGCTGAAATCTATCGACCCCTCCGGCACGACCGGCTGGGTCGTGACCGCCGTAACCCGCGCGGCGAGATCCGGATTGCCATCGACGGCCGGCTTGACCAGGTCGTCGCCCGCGCTGAAATGCTGCTGATAGGGCAGATGCGTGCCGAGATAATGGTACCAGAGATAGAAGGGCCGCCGGTCGCGCGCACGGCTGGCGAGCCAGTGCTTCAGCTCGACCCCCGGCTCAAGGGCGAGGCCGAGATTCTTGAACAGATCGATCGTCATGAACGACTGCAGGCCGGCGACAAGCCAGCCGTTGCGCGCGAATTCCTCCGTGATCGTGTCGAGCTCGGCCGGCACCGAATCCCCGCGGGTATGCGCGCCCTGATCGAACGGCGACAGGCCCGACAGGAGCGCGATCACGTTCGGCGCCGTCCAGGCCGAGACCGTGCGATGATTTGTGAACCGCACGCCATGGGGACCGGATTCGAGCAGGAGGTGAGGCAAATTCTCGTGCAGGACCGAATCCTCGCGCCAACTCTCGACCGTCAGCACGATCACATTGAGCGGACGATCGCGCACGAGATCGTGGACCGCCAATATGGCGATCAGCACGAAGCCGAGCGCGGCGACGCTAGGCGAAATCCAGGAGCGCGACATTGATCACCAGCGGATGGACGGCATAGAGCAGACAGACAAACACAAGCGCACGGACCGCCAGGCGATCGCCCCGTAAGGAAAGGCGCTCTCCGGCAACGGCCAGCGCGAGCGCCCCGGCGAGGGCAGGAAGCACGCTCCAGTAGGGGAGAATGTCGGCACGGTAGGCGGTCCCGGCGAGCGCAAACAAGAATACACCCCCGATCGCGAGCACAAATGCCGCGATCACGCCCAGTCGCACCGCCGGCGGGCCAATTTCAAGGAGAAGACCGCGGCAGCCGGGCACCAAAGCCCGAACCAGCGAGATACCCGCGGCGGCACCGCATGCATTCACGAACATATCGCGTAGCCCGAAGGTGCGGCGCGGGTGCAGCCCTTGCAGAAACTCGTCATGGACGCCATAGGCGGCGACCGCAAAAAAGACGAACAGCAGCGTCAGCGCCGTACGTTCGGATGCGCGGATCGAGAAGTGAAGCACGATCGCAAGGATTACATATTGGGGGACATGGATTCGCTTGGCTGGAAAGGCTGGATCGGTTGAGGCCAGCCCGACGACCGCAAAAATCACCGCCGCGGCGATCCATGGCCAGGCAATGGACAGAGTCCCGCGGCGCGCCTTCACACCAACGTAGATAATGACCCCAAGCACCAGGGCAGCGACGGCGATGAACGGCATACCGTCGCGAATGCCCCGGCCGAACGCATATCCGATCTCGCGCCACAGCACGAATGTGTTCACGTAGGCGACGACCAGGACGAGCGCCAAACAGTGAAACAGGAATGTACGCACGTGCAGCCTCGCATTCATTCAACACGGTGTCCGTGTTCACTAGCGGTGTTGCAGAAATTTTTCCACGTGTCCTTGCGGCCTTCCGGCCTTATTGCGCGCGGCGATACAAATTGTTGAACAGCCAGCCCTGGCGATCACCAAACGCCAACAACGACCAGCTTCCGTTATTTTCGAGCAGCACGCCCGAATGAGTTCCGCGCGCGACCTGTGAAACCACCGGACATTTGGTGCTTCCGCAGCGCCGCATATTCGCGACGGTCGCGAGTATGTCAAAGGACGCCTCGAGCGGCCCCGGATAGGCGTCGGGGCGAATCACGGTCTGTGCAGAAACATGCGCAACGTCGGTCACAGCGAAGCCTGCAACATCGACGGCATGCCGCCCGACCAGCGAGATCAGCCGCGCCGGGCTCCCGGGAATGACCGCCCAGGCCGAGAGGTTGTCGTCACCACATGACGGGAGATCGCCGGCGAACAATTGTGCTTCCCAGCCCGATCGCAAGAGGTTCGGATGCACCGCGGCTGCAACATCCGGTCGGTCGAGCGTCACCTGGGTGCGCGCGACGATCCGGTTGCAACGCGCCAGGACAACATCGTTCAACCGCAGCCCCAGGCTCAGGTCGCCGGCCCAGCCCCGCGCCACAAGGATGTCATTGGGTGAAATATCGGACTCCGGAAAACCCGTCGCAACGAGCCGGTCGAGCCTGTCAAAATGCCCGGCCGAGCCATCGATTCCGCGCCACTCCTGGATCGTGAGCTGGGACTCGGACGGAAATGTATCGACGATTACGACCGGGCCCGCAGGCGCGTCGATGTCGAGTTCCGGCCGCTCCAGATTGTCGTCCACTATCGCCGGGACGGCGGGCGGGTCTTCGCGCACAGCGTTTCCAACTTCGATCTGGCTGGAGGCAACCGGCGCGGAAACCGTGTCGTCTCGTTCGGTCGAGAACGCAATGAAAAGGGCCGCCACACTCGCGACCAGTCCAACTACGAATATCCACCGATACACGCCCATCTGTTTCTCGTCGCCCTGGGGTCGAGTAAACGTCTCTGTATTGCCCGCAGGACAATAAGACCGAACGTTGATCTAGCGCGCGGCAGCGGTCGGGGACAAGGGTCTGTTCGCCAACGCACGCACCACGTGCGTATGCAGAAGCTTCAAAGCGCCATAACTTTAGGTTTGGTGCAAGTCGGCGGATGACCTAGCGGTCGTCACGCATCGGCGGCGGCGGTCCCTCGAAACCGCGGAGCCGGTTCGACTGGCCTTCAAGTGGCACCGCGTAGCAATCGGCCGCGCCAATCGTGTCATAGCAATAAACCGGGACAACCGGCAGCGGGGCCTCGTCTTCCAACCAGCCCGCCGAAAGCACCTGATCGAAACTGGGCAAATCTTCGATCCAGGGATTCTGGCACGCGGACAGCAGCAATCCCGCGCCCAGCGCAGCTCCAACCCGCCATCTGTTGCCTTTGAATTCCATCGACCCAACCTCAGTTAGGCTTAAGCCTAGCGCGAGCGGGTTAAGAGAGGATTTACTTGCGTGTGGCCTCAGGCGTTGACGTCGATCACCGTGCGGCCGCGTACGCCACCGGCCAGAATCGACTTTGCCAGATCAGGAACTGCCCCGAGCGGTGCCACGCTTGTCATGGCATCCAGCTTGTCGAGCGGCAGATCCCCGGCAATCCGCTGCCAGATCCGGGCCCGGTTTTCCTGTGGCTGCATCACCGAATCGATGCCCAGAATGTTCACCCCGCGCAACAGGAACGGCAACACCGTTGTCTCCAAAATGTTGCCGCCCGCCAGCCCACAGGCCGCGACCGAACCGCCATATTTCATCTGTGCCAGGACAGTCGCGAGTGTCTTGCCCGCGACCGCATCGACGCATCCCGCCCAGCGTTCGCGCTCGAGCGGCCTGGATTCCGCCTCCGACAAATCAGCACGATCGATCACCTCCGACGCGCCCAGACCCTTGAGATAATCATCAAGCTCCCGGCGCCCCGACGAGGTCACGACCGTGTACCCAAGCTTCGCCAGAATGGCGATCGCGACACTGCCGACGCCGCCCGCGCCGCCGGTGACCAGCACCTCGCCCCGGTCGGGCGTGAGGCCGTGAGCCTCAAGTGCATCGACGCACAGCATGGACGTGAACCCGGCTGTGCCGACGGCCATCGCCTGCTGCGTCGTCAGCCCGTCGGGCAACGGCACCAGCCAGTCGGCCTTTACTCTGGCCTTCTGCGCCAGACCGCCCCAGTGCGCCTCGCCGACACGCCAACCGGTCAGGACCACCTTGTCACCAGGCGCATAGGCCGCGTTATCGGACCGTTCCACGGTCCCGGCAAAATCGATGCCGGGCACATGCGGAAACTCTCGGACCAGACGGCCGACATTGCCGTTTACGACCAGGCCGTCCTTGTAGTTGATGGTCGAATATTCAACCGCAACCGTGACGTCACCTTCGGGCAGGGCATCGACGTCGACATCCGTCACGGACGCTGACACCTTTTCCTCCCCCTGCTCAAGCAGGACGGCCTTGAACGTTTCGCTCATGTCATCGCAATCCTGATTTGACCTGGTTCGACCTGATTCGACCTGATTCGACCTGATTCGACCTGATTCGAGACGAAGCGGGCTAGCGCAGCGGCTCAAGAATCGAGACGTAGCTCGATACGGCCGAGCCGCCCATGTTGAACACGGCGCCCAGCTTCGGACTATCGAGTTGCAGATCACCCGCGGTGCCGGTGAGCTGCATCGATGCGATGGCATGCATCGAAAGCCCGGTCGCACCCAGTGGGTGGCCCTTGGACTTCAGACCGCCAGAGCGATTCACCGGCAGCTTGCCGTCGGCATAGGTCCAACCTTCCTTGATGGCGATCTCGCCCTGCCCCTTCGCGGTCAGGCCCATCGCCTCATAGGACAACAACTCGGCGCTCGTGAAACAGTCATGCACCTCGGCGAAACCAAGATCGTCGATCGAGATACCGGCCTCGGCGAAGGCACGAGAGAAGGCCTCAGCCGGCCCCTCGAAATCAATCACCGTGCGGCGCGACATGGGAAGGTAATCCTGCACATGCTGAGCCGCGCGGAAATAGACCGCCTTGTCCATCTTCAGCGCCGTATCGACATCGGTCAGCACGATGGCCGCCGCGCCGTCGGACACAAGCGAGCAATCGGTACGCTTGAGTGGCCCGGCGACAATCGGATTCTTCTCGGACACGTTCCGGCAGAAGTCATAGCCGAGATCCTTCTGCATCTGCGCATAGGGGTTGTCGCAGCCATTCTTGTGGTTCTTGGCCGCAATCATCGCGAGTGCGTCGGACTTGTCGCCGTACTTCTGAAAGTAGGCATCCGTGATCTGGCCGAAGATCTCCGCGAAACTCGATGCCGATTCCTCACGCAGGTATGACGCCTTGGAGAGAATCCCGCCGAGCACCTCACCGGTGACGTCTGTCATCTTCTCGACCCCGACGCACAGGACAATGCGGCCGCGCTTGGCTGCAATGTGATTGAGGCCCTGATAGATGGCAGCGGATCCGGTCGCGCAGGCATTCTCGACATGGGTCGAGGGCTTGAAGCGCAGATCCTCATGGGCCTGCAACACCAGTGACGCCGGAAACTCCTGATTCACGAAACCACCGCCGAAGGTGCCCAGATAGATCGCATCCACATCCTTCGGCTCGACGCCGGCGTCGCGCATCGCGCCCGTGGCGACGCTGACGATCATGTCCTCGATGTCATCGTCTACGCGCTTGCCAAATTTCAGATGGTCCCAACCAACAATACATGCGGTCATGCGTGTCTCTCCTCTGTCTCAAAGGGCGCCCGTGGGCGCGGCCCGTTTCACATTGGTTCGGCGAAACATTCGCCGGAAACCTTAGGTGCAGTGCACAATCGAACATGAAATATAGGCCCGCAAATGGCAGAAGTCAGCCAAAAGGCGGAGACGGGCTCACCCATTGCGCAACAGATTGAATTGTTTACAAAAAACCAGCGTCTCCTAGCCTGGACGGCTAGGATATCCACCTGCGCAACATCTTTACTGGCCCATCTGTCATGCCTCGGCTTGCCCTCCTGACCACGCTGATTGCGGCCGCTCTGCTGACCGCATGCACTCAAGGTTCCGCCGTCAGGGATCTCGAGGGTCGACGACTGGGTCAGCTGGACTGGCAACCGATCGCCGCGAATGAAGCAAGGCTATCGATCATGGATGATCGGGCGCGGGTTCTGTCACGCGAGAAAGTCGAGCTTCACAGCCGATATATGGAACGATGGTCCCTGGAGGGCGGGCATCTGGTTTATGAAGCCCTGGTGAGTGGCGGCTTCGGGTCGGAAAGCGAAAGCCCGTCCTACCTGCATCGGCTCTACGGCAACGACCCGGCGTTGCAGCAGCAAGGCGTGCGCTTCGACGTTGACGATATTCGCGGGCGCCGAGACCTCACATTTGTCGTGGCGCATTCAAGGCGCGTCACTTGCTTTGTGTTCGTCTCGATCTTCGGTGAAACATCGATCGCGGATAGCCCGGGCAATCAGCTCCTGCGCGGTGGAATTTGTCAGCCGGTCCACGCCGGTGACCCGGCGGGTGACGACCTCGACTTTATCGGGATGCTGGAGAACCTGCGCGTCGACGGCAACGCGGTCTTGCGCGACTGATCAGGCCGCGCGACGCCCGGCCTCGAGCGCGTCGCGAACATTCTCGCTGTCGCGTACACCGAGAATGTGGTGGGCATGCCAGAGCGCATAGAACAGCAAAACCCAGGCGGCAAAACCCGGACGCTTCCCCTTCTTGGCGAAGAGCGCTTCCACCGCGCGTGGGTCGCAAACTTCGAGCACACCGGGCTGATGCGCGACCAGCGGTCCGATCTCCAGCGCGCTGGCCTCCATCCACTCGGCGACAGGTACGCTGAAGCCACGCTTGCGTTCAAACGGACGTGCTTCGGGAAGGACACCATCGAGCCATTTCCGCAGAATCCATTTGCCGAGCCCATCACGCACCTTGAGAGAGTCGGGCATTCGAAACGCGACAGCCGCGACCTCCGGGTCCAGGAACGGCGTTCGCCCCTCAACGCCATGCGACATCAGGCACCGATCAACCTTGATCAAAAGATCATTGGGAAGCCAGTCCGCACAATCTGCCGCCTGTGCGGATTGCAGGCGGCTGAATGTGGCGGTATCGGCAGTTTGCTCGGCAGCAGCGATGCCGTCGCGCCAGCCTGTTAGCGGCTCGCGCAGCACGCCCAAGCCATCAAAGACGCCACGCGCGCGCATGCTTCGGCCGCCGCGCCACCACGGCCGCATGGCGCTGCGGTAACGGCCATAACCGGCAAAGAGTTCATCTCCGCCCTCACCGGTCAGAACCACTTTCAGCCCGGCCGCCTTCACGGCCTCCGCGAGGAAGTATGTCGGCACGATCGCATAGTCGGCCGCCGGGTCATCCATCGCCGCGGCGATCTTCGGAAGATCGCGCCAGAACATATCTGCGTCGATCGCCAGATCGGTCATCTCCGCCCCGGTGATCGCGGCCAGCTCCCGTGCGCGTGCGCGCTCGTCGGGAACGGATGTGCCAACAAATCCCGCAGTGAAAGCCTGCACCGGCTGGCTGTTGAGGTCCGACATGAGGGCAAGAAGCGCGGCGCTGTCGACCCCGCCGGACAAGAACATCCCATAGGGCACGTCGGAACGCTGATGCACTTCGACGCTATTGCGCAATGCCGTGTCGAGAAGCTCCAGCGCTGTTTCTTCGTCCCAGTCCGCCGCACCCTCCGACGGCAGAACGGACCGGCGCCGGCGGGCAACCACGCGGCCATCACGGACCACAACGGATTCCCCCGGAAGCACACGCATGATGGACCCAAACACGGTCTCGGCACCGGTCGAGAACTGAAGCTGGAGCAATTCGGCAAGCGCCGCCGGATTCACACGCGGCGTGACCATCCCGGATTCGATAAGCGCCTGCGGTTCCGAGGCAAACGCAAACCCACGATCCGTCTGGGCGTAGTACAGCGGCTTGATCCCGAATGGGTCGCGCGCCAGCACCAGCTGCCCCTCGATCGGGTCATACAGCGCAATGGCGTACATGCCCCGGAGATGATCAACAAAATCGAGGCCATATTTCCGGTAGAGGTGCAGCGGCGGTTCGCAGTCGGATTGGGTTGAGAATTCCTCACCCTCCATCTGCGCACGCAGCTCGACATAGTTGTAGATTTCGCCATTCGCAACGAGGACAGCGCCGCCGGGTTCATAGAGGGGCTGATTGCCGGTCTCCAGATCGATGATCGCGAGCCGGGTCTGGCCCAGCGCGACATTCCGCGCCGTATAGGCGCCCTCACCGTCCGGCCCCCGGTGCCGCACCGCATCGACCAGGCGCTGCAGAACATCCGCATCCGCGCTTGCACCGTCCGCCCACATGACTCCTGCGATCCCACACATCGTCAGGCAATCCGCTCGAAGAAGTCCTGATACTGCGCGACCACGGCCTTCTCGGTGTAGTTCTCTTCGAAACGGCGGCGGCCTTCCACCGCCAGGCGCGCCGCATTCGCGGGGTCTGCGAGGAGCTCGCGGATCCCGTCGGCAAGCCCGTCCGGGTCATCCACCGGAACCAGTATTCCGGCCACGTTATCACCGATCAGGCTGACAGGGCCCGCCGCCGCCGCGGCCACGACGGGTTTCCCCGCCGCCCAGGCTTCCAGAACGATATTGCCCAACGGCTCATGGCGCGACGAGCAGACGAACATATCGCAGGACTGCATCAGCGCATCGGAATCGTCGCGCCATCCGAGGAATCGCACGCGATCAGTCACGCCAAGTTCGGTTGCGAGTTTCGACAGGCTGGCTGCTTCCGGGCCTTCACCGGCGATCCAAAGCCACGCGTCGGGCAACTTTGCAAGCGCGCGCAAAAGGACATCGAAGGCCTTGTTCTCGTGCAAACGTCCCATCGCCAATAAAAGCGGCGCATCCAGCGGTGTATCGAATCCGATCCGCGATATCGCGGGCCGTGTGGGCGCGTGTACGAAATTCGGCAGATAGACGATCCGGTCCCGGTCAAAGCCCTGCTCGGCAATATGCTCGACAATCTCTTCCGTGTTGCCGATCAGATAGTCGCAGTGCCGGTAATATTTGAGATCATAATATCCACCGAGACGGGCAATCAGTTTGTAGCCATCTGGCCGCTCCGACTTGGGTGTTGCCCAGCTCGCACGGCTCATCCAGCTGAGGACGATATCGGGCTTGTAGCGATCGATCTCACGCTGCAATGCGGGCCGTGTGCGAAAATCCATCCGCCCGCCAAACGGCAACTCCAGCGGCTCAACGCCGCCATCACGGAGTGCGCGCGCGCGAACCGAATCACGTCGGATAATCACCCGCTGGTCGACATCGGCCTTGGCGAACGCAATCGCCAGTCGGACGAAAAACGCCTCTGCGCCGCCCACTTCCGCGCCCGCCATGGCCTGGAGCAGTCGCAAGGTTACTCATCCTCCAGATGGGCTTTGAGATAACTGAGGATCGGATAAAGACTGGCCATCAACGCAATCAAGAACCCGTACTGACCTTCCCGGTAACCGCGCCGCGCCACATAGCATTTCCAGAAGCGCGAGAAGATCCGCCGCAGATTGTGTCTGAAACTGCCGATATCGCCGGATTCGCGCAAATCGCGCGCGCGCGCGCTCGTATACCGATCAAGCCGGTGGATCATGTCCGAGATATTGCGGTCGACATAGTGGACCATCGGTGCCGCCAACCGTCCCGAAGCTCCCTTGAGTTCCAGGGCGGGATGGATGCGCTGACCGCCCCATATTTTGGCCGGGCCGCGCGCAGGGTCATTGGCAAACAGGCGCACAGTTGCACTCACACCCCAGGCCGCGCCCCAACCAAATTCAACCAGCCGGTCTCCGACGTAATTATGAAAGGGGATGAGAAAATGGCCATAGGGCGCGACGGCAATCGTCGATCGGATGTCCTGCGCCAGTGCCGCCGTCACGCGTTCGTCGGCATCGACTTCGAGAATCCAATCACCGGTGCATATCTCGATCCCGCGGTTTCTGCGTGCACCTTCAATCTCCCACGCACCCGCCTCAACCGTGGCGTCATGCGCGCGTGCGATCTGTTCCGAACCATCGTTACATCGATCGAGGACAACAACGATCTCATCGGCAAAGCGCAGCGCGTCCAGGCAATCGGCAAGCTGGGCTTCCTCATTGTGCGCAACGACAAGCGCGGACAAGCGCGGCGTATTTTCCTGAACGGTCATTCTCGATCTTCACCCACGCGGCGCCACAAACTCGCAGACGCCCTGACGACTGTATCGACGGACAGGCTGTCCATCAGCGTTTCCGTCGTGCGGTGATCATAGCCTTTCCCGCCGACAAGCTCTGAGTAGGGTTTTTCAGTCGTGACCCACGTCGCCCTTGATCCCCACGGCCCATACCGCTCCGGCCGACTGGGACCAAACAGCCCCAGGGTCGGAATTCCTGCGGCCGCGGCCATGTGCATCAGGCCCGAATCGTTTCCGACGAACAGCGACGAACGCAGCAAGCAGGCCGATACCGTCGGCAGATCTTGCGTGCCCACGAGATCGATCCGCCGGTCAGCCGGGATGGCGTCGAGCACCGCCGCCGCTGCATCACGCTCATTTTCGGCACCCAGCACCGCAATCGCCGCATCCGGCAGGACGGCGTCCGCCTGTGATCCGGCGATCCCCGTCAAACGCTGGAGTGTTTCGACAAATCGCTCCGCCGGCCAGATTTTGCCCTGCCAGTTCGCCGTCGGCGCAACGGCGATAACCGGCCTCCCCTCCGGCAGCAGGTCAGTGGCGGCGGCATGATGTTTCGCGCCCACCCACAGGCGCGGGATCGGTGGATTTTCGGACAATCCCAGAGTCCGCGAGAACGCAACGACTGCGTGTTCGTCGCGATGGGAACTCGGCGGTGCCACTGCACGGCGCGACGTCAAAACCGTCCACGGAATGACCGAACGCCGCACATCCACAACGAGCGACCAGCGGTGCCCGGCCACCTGGCGCCAGAGCGAACGCCAATGGCCGGCGCGCGGTCTCTTTTGCATGGGGATCAAGCGTTCGAGGCCCGGAAGCTCTTCAAACAACGGCGCGGCCGATGCGCCGCAGGCGACGGTAAATCGCGCGTCGGGATAGTTCCTGTTCAGGAAATTCAGCAGACCGGACGATAGGACGGCGTCGCCAATCCGGTTGGGACCGACATAGAGTATTCGCATGACGTTGAGGCTTATACGCGCGTGCCCAGCTTCGCGCCAATTCTTGCTGAAAAAAGAATGGGCTCGCGCCTTGCCAGACAGGTGCGACAGACCAATTATCTATTCACCCACACAGAACAATGTCTGGCCGCCGCCAGCCGTGAGAGGCGTCCAATGACCATCTGCTCCGTCACACTGCAACGCGACATTGTCGCGATAAGCGGCGCCGACAACCGAACATTCCTGCAGGGCCTGGTATCCCAGGACATGGACCGGATCTCCACTGGGATGTCGGTCTACAGCGCCTTGCTGACACCGCAGGGGAAGTATCTGCATGACTTTCTCATCGCCCAGTCCGGGGACAGCTTGCTGGTGGATTGCGAAGCCGGGCGCGGCGCTGACCTGATTCAACGGCTTTCGCGTTTCAAGCTTCGTGCCGACGTCCAGCTCGAAACGCGCGAAGACCTCCGAGTCGTCGCGATTCTCGGGGCTGGCGCGCCCGAAACAATGGGGCTTTCGATGGAACCCGGGCAGACCGTCCCGATCGCCGACGGCTTGGCCTTTGTCGACCCCCGTGCATCGGCACTGGGGTGTCGCTTTATCGGGTCACCGACCGCAACCCGGGCTTGGCTGGAACAGGCCGGGGTCCCTGAGGCAGATTTTGAAACCTACGACGCATTGCGCATCTCGCTCGAAATTCCGGATGGCTCACGCGACATGGACGTCGAGAAGTCCACGCTCATGGAATCCAATTTCGACGACCTGAACGGCATCGATTGGGAAAAGGGCTGCTATATGGGCCAGGAACTGACGGCGCGAACCAAATATCGCGGCCTGGTCAAGCGCAAGCTCGCGGCGTTTCAGGCCACCCACGCGTCCCAGATACCCGGTGAAACAGTGCTCATGGGCGACCAGAAAGTTGGCGAAATCCGTTCTCGCAGCGGCGACCGCGTGCTGATTTCCATTCGACTCGACGCCCTGGATTCTGCGCCACTGGCGCTCTCTGTCGCCGGCGAACCACTTATCGAACCCCCAACACCTGCCCGCTGATATGTTCCTTTATGGAACGAATTAACGCTATATTCACCTGATACAATCAATTCATACGATCTGGTATGCATTATTTGCAATGCTTGTCCATTGATAGATCACAGTTGCTGTCCTAGATACTTGGAACACGATGATCAACCAGAGCGTAGGAGCCACACCATGAGCAACGAATTCAACTTCCAGTCAAATGTGGAAATCCTGCGTAAGGCAGAGCAACTCCGTGGCGAGTCGATGGCCGTCTTCTTCCGCTGGTTGTTCGCCAAGCGCGACCACACGGTGACCGAACATTCTGCAGATGTTGTCGCCGCCGAATAGCACCAAACCCGGATATGAAACGAATAAAGCCGCGCCCCTTCGGGCGCGGCTTTTGTTTTCATGAGACCTGGGTCGCGCGTGATCGTCGAATCCGACTACGTCTTGGCCTCGACACTGGCCTGCGCCGCCGCCAGGCGTGCAATCGGGACGCGATAGGGAGAACAGGAGACATAATCGAGGCCGGTCCGGTCGCAGAATTTGACCGATGCCGGGTCACCACCGTGTTCGCCACAGATTCCGAGTTTGATATCCGGGCGCGTCGCACGCCCCCGCTCGACGGCGATCGAGACCAGCTCGCCGACCCCATCGACATCGATCGACACGAACGGATCGATATCAATGATGCCCTGATGCTCATAGTCGGTCAGGAAGTTCGACGCATCGTCGCGGCTGATGCCGAATGTGGTCTGCGTCAGGTCATTGGTCCCGAAGCTGAAAAACTCCGCGGTTTCGGCGATTTCGCCCGCACGCAGCGCGGCGCGCGGCAGCTCGATCATGGTGCCCACCTGATACGCCACGCGGGTGCCACTTTCCCCGAAGACCGCCTCGGCGACCTGATCAATCCGCTCCTTCAGGATATCGATCTCCTTACGCGTCGCCGCGAGCGGGATCATGATCTCGGGAAGAACCGTGTCATCTGATTCATTGGCGACGATCACGGCCGCCTCGAAGATCGCCCGGGCCTGCATCTCGTAGATCTCCGGATAGGTGATGCCAAGCCGACAACCACGATGCCCCAGCATCGGATTCGATTCATGGAGTTGCATCGCCCGGTCGGTCATGGCCTGCGGATCGCGCCCGGCGACCCGCGCCACTTCTGCGATTTCCTCTTCCGACTTCGGCAGAAACTCATGCAACGGCGGGTCCAGAAGTCGGATCGTGACCGGAAGACCAGCCATGATATTGAACAACTCCACGAAATCCTGGCGCTGGAACGGCAGGAGTTCCGCCAGCGCCGCACGGCGACCCGCGACATCGTCGGCGAGGATCATCCGCCGCACGGCCACGATCCGTTCGGGATCGAAGAACATATGCTCAGTGCGGCACAGCCCGATGCCTTCCGCCCCGAACTCCCGCGCCGTCCGCGCATCGATCGGCGTTTCCGCATTGGTTCGAACTTTGAGCCGGCGGATGGAATCTGCCCACGCCATCAGCTTGGCGAAATCACCCGACATCTCAGGTTCGATCCTCGGCACCTCGCCATCGATAATCTCGCCCGTGGCCCCGTCAATCGTGATCCGATCGCCTGCTTCGAGTGTTCGACCGCCGATACGAACTTGTCCCTGGTCATAGTCGATGTTGACTTCGCCGGCACCGGCAACACAGGGACGGCCCATGCCGCGGGCCACGACCGCCGCGTGGCTGGTCATCCCGCCGCGGGCTGTGAGGATGCCGCGCGCCGCATGCATGCCGTGAATGTCTTCCGGGCTGGTCTCGATCCGCACCAGGATCACGTCATCGCCCTTGCGCGCCATGTCCTCAGCGAGGTCAGCGCTGAGAACGATGCGCCCTGATGCGGCACCCGGTGATGCCGGAAGGCCCTTGCTCAGCACATTGCGGGGCGCATCGGGGTCCAGACGCGGATGCAGCAGCTGATCGAGCTGCCCGGCCTCGACCCGCATGATCGCGTCGGACTTGCTGATCAGGTCGTCTTCCACCATCTCCACCGCGATCCGCACCGCCGCGGCCGCCGTCCGCTTTCCCGATCGGGTCTGCAGCATGTAGAGCTTGTTGCTCTGCACGGTGAACTCGATGTCCTGCATGTCCTTGTAGTGGGCCTCAAGTGTCTCTCGGACTTCAGCCAACTGCCCGTACACCTCGGGCATGACCTCTTCCATCGATGGCAGGTCGGAGCCGTTTCGCTCCTTGCCCGCGATCGTCAGGTGCTGGGGCGTCCGGATACCGGCCACCACGTCCTCGCCCTGGGCGTTGACGAGATACTCGCCATAGAAAATGTCCTCACCCGTCGACGGATCGCGGGTGAAGGCGACACCAGTTGCGCAGTCATCACCCATATTGCCGAACACCATCGCCTGCACATTCACCGCCGTGCCCCATTCGGCTGGAATGTTCTGCAGGCGGCGATAGGTGATGGCGCGCTGGTTCATCCATGAGCCGAACACGGCTCCGATCGCGCCCCAAAGCTGCTCGCGCGGATCTTGCGGGAACGGTGAATCCAACTCCCGTTCCACGATGGCCTTGTATTCGACGACGATCGCCTGCCAATCGTCAGCCGAAAGGTCGGTGTCGAGAATCAGGCCGTTGTCCATCTTGTGCTGCTCGAGCACCTCCTCGAACATGTAGTGATCAACGCCAAGCACCACGTCGCTGTACATCTGAATGAAGCGCCGATAGCTGTCGAACGCGAAGCGCGCATCACCCGAACGCGCCGCAAGGCCCGCCACCGTCATGTCATTCAGACCGAGGTTCAGGACCGTGTCCATCATGCCCGGCATCGACGCGCGGGCCCCGGACCGGACCGAGACAAGCAGCGGGTTCTTTGGGTCCCCGAAGAGCGTGCCGACATCCTTTTCAATCGCCGCCAGTGCCGACTCAACCTGCGCATCGAGCGTATCGGGATACGTCTCACCGTTGTCGTAATAGTGGGTGCAAAGGTCGGTCGTGATCGTGAACCCCGGGGGGACCGGCAATCCCAAATTGCACATCTCCGCCAGGTTGGCTCCCTTGCCACCCAGAAGGTTGCGCATTCCGGTATTGCCGTCGGATGAACCGGCGGCAAAGCTGTAGACCCACTTTTCAGGTGCACCGTTCATCGAATTTCCATCAGCCTTCGATTTTTGAGAAGTCTGCGACATTGTTCATAACCCCTTGGATGCGCGCGAGCAGGCGCAATCGATTGCCTCTCACGACAGAGTCGTCAACATTTACGGTCACCTGATCGAAAAATGCATCGATAGGCTGGCGCAATCCGGCCAGGCTTTTCATGGCGGATTCAAACTCTTCGCCGGTCAATGCCGCCTCGATGTCGCTTTCGGTCCGCGTCAATACGTCCCAAAGCGCGCCTTCAATCGGCTCCGCGCCATTCAACCCGGGATCGTATGCCGCCCCGTCATAGCTGGTGCTGTCCTTTTTCTCTTCCGCGCGCACGATGTTGGCCGCGCGGCGATAGGCAACCAACAGGTTGGTGCCGTCATCCGATTGCAGAAAATCACTGAGCGCACGCACGCGGGCGACCAGCTGAACCAGATCACCGTCGGTCTGCTGTTCGATCACGGCCTCGATATGATCGTGGCGCACACCTTCGTCGCGAAGGTGAACCTTGAGGCGGTCGGCAAAGAAGGACAGGAGATCAACATCGATCGCCGCATCATTGCATTTGTGATGCCTGCGGGCCTCGGCGAACGCATCGCGCAGGCTGATCCGCAATCCGTTCTCCAGAACGATCCGGATCACGCCCAGCGCGGCGCGGCGCAACGCGAAGGGATCTTTCGACCCGGTCGGCTTTTCATCAACCGACCAGAAACCGATCAGCGTATCGACCTTGTCGGCCATGGCCACCGCGGCGCTCACCGGCGCCGACGGGCAGGCATCGGCGGGGCCTTGCGGCGAATAATGTTCGGCAATGGCATCCGCCACGTCACCCGGCTCGCCCTGAGCCGTCGCATAGTAGCGCCCCATCGTACCCTGTAGATCGGGGAACTCCCCGACCATGCCGCTGACCAGGTCAGCCTTGGCCAGACGCGCAGCGCGTCCGACAGTCTGGGAATTTGCGTCGGGGATCGCGCCTGCCAACCACATCGCAAGCGCCTCGACCCGCTCGACCTTGTCACCGATGGTGCCGAGTTTCGCGTGGAACACGATGCCGTCGAGGGCTTCGCCCATGGTCTCCAACGGGACCTTCAAATCCTGGTCCCAGAAATATTTGGCATCCGACAGGCGGGCACGCAGCACCCGCTCGTTGCCCGCGACGACCGCCTCGGGTTGCACCGCCTCGATGTTCGAGACAAACGCAAATGATGGCGCAATCTCGCCACTCGCCTGCTTCAGACCAAAATACTTCTGATGTTCGCGCATCGACGAGACCAGCACTTCGGCCGGAAGCCCCATGAAGGCCGGGTCGATCGACCCGATCAAGACCGTCGGCCATTCGACGAGGCCCGCCACCTCTGCGTACAGCCCGTCATCATCGGGCACCTGGAAACCGCCGGCGGCACACAATTCACCGAGCTGTTCGCGGATCGACTGCTCCCGCGTTGCGGAGTCCGCCACAACCTTGGCGTCACGCAGCCGCGCCTCATAGTCTTCAAAATCACGGACCGCGAAATGCTCGGGCGCATGGAACCGATGGCCCGCCGTCTCGTCGGTGAATTCGAGGATGCCGTCACCCGTGTCCAGGCCACCGTCCAGGCGCGCGCCATCGAAGATCGCCAGGACGGCGTGCAATGGCCGGATCCAGCGGAAACTCGATTCCGCCCAGCGCATCGACTTCGGCCAGGGAATGTCATTCGCAACGGAGACGATGATTTCCGACAGCACGTCACGAGTGGGCCGGCCTGTTTCCTCCCAGACCGCGACATAGAAGGATCCCTTCTTGTCTTCGCGGACTTCGCAGTCCTCGAGCGCGATCGAAATTGACCCGACAAAACCCTCGATGGCCTTCTCGGGTGCGTCCGTGCGCGGCCCCTTGCGCTCGACCGCGCGCGATGGCTGGGTCTCGGGGAGACCATCCACCCGGATTGCCAGGCGCCGCGGTGTGGCGCGCACATCGACGGCCCCGTGATCGAGATTATTTTCCTTGAGCGCCGCCGTCAGCAACCGCTCGAGATCCCCCGCCGCCCGGCGCTGCATGCGCGCCGGGATCTCTTCCGACCGGAATTCGAGAAGAAGTTCGGCCATCGGCTCAGCCACCCGCCTGGGCTTGCAGCCAGATTTCGCAACAGCCCTTCGCCAGTTCACGAACCCGCAGGATATAAGCCTGCCGCTCCGTCACCGAGATCACGCCGCGCGCATCCAGCAAATTAAATGTGTGGCTCGCCTTGATGCACTGGTCGTATGCGGGCAGAGCGAGTTCCTGGGCGATCAACGCATGGCATTCCGCCTCGGCATCCGCGAAATGCTGAAACAGGATGTCGGTGTTCGCATGCTCGAAATTGTAGGCGCTGAATTCCTGCTCGGCCCGCAGGAACACGTCGCCATATTTGGTGCCAGCGCCGTTGAAGTCGAGGTCGTAGACATTCTCGACGCCCTGGACATACATCGCCAGGCGCTCCAGCCCATAGGTCAGCTCGACGGCCACGGGATCGCAATCAAACCCGCCGACCTGCTGGAAATAAGTGAACTGGCTGACTTCCATTCCATCACACCAGACCTCCCAGCCCAGGCCCCACGCACCCAGGGTCGGGCTTTCCCAATCGTCTTCGACAAACCGGATATCGTGGGAAAGAGGGTCAATCCCCAGCGCGCCGAGGCTCTGCAGGTAAAGCTCCTGGCTGTCCAGCGGCGACGGCTTCAGGATCACCTGAAACTGGTAGTAATGCTGCAACCGGTTCGGATTCTCGCCATATCGCCCATCGGTGGGCCGCCGGGACGGCTGCACGAATGCCGCGCGCCACGGGTCGGGCCCCAATGCGCGGAGCGTCGTCGCCGGATGAAACGTACCCGCGCCAACTTCCATATCGTAGGGCTGGAGAATGACACAGCCCTGGTCCGCCCAGAACCTCTGCAGTGTGAGGATCAGGTCTTGAAAGCTGTGCGGCGACGCCGCAGAGCGAGCTGCATCGGGTTGGTTAATCGCCATCGTCCGGAGTAGTGCACCAAAGCCGTTCGGCGCGGGGGAAAATAGAAGCGGTCCCACCCTCGGTCAAGGCGGGGCAGCGGATGCCTGTGCGCAATATTTCCCGATGTCGCGCGGCGAAATTCTTCCCCTGCAACATCAGGGCAATTCCGGCGTCGACATGCGTTTCAGTCCTGCTTCGCGTTTTTGTCTCGGACGACATAGGTGTCGGTTTCCGCGTCATACTCGGTATCGAACGCGTCGGGTTCGGGTTTGCCCGCCGCAGGGCCGCTGCGACCCTGGTTGCCGCCCTTATGACTGCCCTGAGCACCAACGCGACCGAACACGCGAAATCCAATAATCACGGCGCCGACTATGACGGCCAGGACAAGCAGTTTGGTAAGGGAAAAACCGAACATGATCAGCTTCCTGCGTATCTTCGCGTCGCGCCCGCACGACGCGCGCGCCAGACTTCATACCACTAGCATCGTCGGTTCCGCCAACCGATCACTAGCATCGTCGGTTCCGCCAACCGACCACGAGCATCATCGGTTCTGCCAACCGATCAAGCGGGCGGCGCGGTTGCCTGCCCCGTTGCCCGGTCGGGCGTCACACCGAAGGCCAAAGCCTCCCCGGCTTCGATGACGTCACGCGCGGCCGATGTGTAGGCGCCATCGGCTGTGTGCAAAACCAAACCGGGGCAAAGCATGGTCGGTGTTTGCACACCGACCCGCGCCGTGATGATGACGCGCTTCGCCGGGCTGTCCGCGTGTGGCCAGATTGGAAGCACCTTGATCTCACCGGCGCACGCTGCGAACCCGGCAAGCAAATCCTCCAGCCGGTCGGCACGGTGAACAATCGTCAAACGCCCCTTCGGCCTGCAGCAGGCCGCCATGAACGCCAGCCACGCGGCGAAGGGCAGAGATTCGATCGTTGCACCCCCAACCGCGTCGGCCAGTGTGCGTGAATCGGCGCGATGCGGAGGCAAATAGGGTGGATTGGAAAACACATGATCGAATGCACCACGCAGATCGTCGGGCACGCCTTTGGCAACGTCCATGGTCTCGGCCACGACTCGGCCCGCAAATCCGTTCGCCGAAATACTCGCACGCAAACACGCGGTCATCTGCGCATCCCGGTCGATCCCGAGCACCTCGGCCTGCGCCACGCGCGAAGCGAGACATAGCGTCGCACCACCCGCGCCACAGCCGACATCAAGCGCCCGTTGCCCCCCGTCGAGAGCGACAGCCGCCGCAAGCAGGACCGCGTCCGTCGAGACGCGAAAACCGGCTCCGGGCTGGCGAATTTCGACGCGCCCACCAAGCAACCTGTCCGTTGTTTCGGCTTCTGGCGTCACGCCGGCCCACCCCGAGGGGTATCGCGAGATTCAAGGAGTTCTGCGCCCACGAGCAATTCGCTGGCCACGGCATAGTCCTCATCCAAAACCATCATCCGCTTCTGGATTGCGGAGATGCTGCCCTCGATGATCGCGGAATGGGTGTCGAATATGACGCATTCGATCTCGGCATCCTTCAACAGTGCCATCGCAAGCGACAGGGCCACGTGGTCGTTTGTCCTCAGCAATTCGCGCAAGCTACGCTCCGTCACACCGCTGTGAATTGGTCGGCACCTTACTTGACGCCCATATGAAACATCATATGCTCGCCGAATGCCGCTGACGTGAACATTCTGGTGCGCGGACAATCTGGTTGCGCTGAAGAGTTTATCCCGCAAACAATTTTGGAGAGAATATCGTGGCCGTAATTGCCCGCCTCGAGGGGTCGCAGTCGAAGGGAACGCCGAACGCGCTCGACGATCTGCGTGAGCTTTGTGCCACGGACTTTGCCCGGGTCAACCAGCTCATCGTCGACCACATGCAGTCCGATGTTCCGCTGATCCCGGAGCTCGCCGGCCACCTCGTTGCCGCCGGTGGCAAGCGGCTCCGCCCGCTTCTCACCCTGGCGAGTGCACGGTTGTGCGGCTATGACGGCGACAAGCATATCGGCCTCGCGGCGGCCGTCGAATTCATCCATACAGCAACGCTTCTGCATGACGACGTGGTCGATGAATCCGACCTTCGGCGCGGGCGCGACACGGCGAACGCCGTTTGGGGAAACCAGGCCAGCGTGCTGGTCGGAGACTTCCTGTTCAGCCGCGCCTTCCGGCTCATGGTCGAAAGTGAATCCCTGAAGGTTCTCGAAATTCTGGCCAACGCGAGCGCGGTCATCGCCGAGGGCGAAGTCGCGCAGCTCACGACGGCCAACGACACGGCGACGACGGAAGAGGATTATCTCTACGTCATCCGCTCGAAGACGGCGGCCTTGTTTGCGGCCGCCTGCGAGGTTGGCGGACATATCGCAGACCGCCACAGCGAAGACGAAGCAGCGCTCGACCAGTATGGCGCCAACCTCGGCATCGCCTTCCAGCTGGTCGATGACTATCTCGACTATTCCGCCACCGACAAGGCATTCGGCAAGGGTGTCGGCGACGATTTCCGCGAGGGCAAGATCACGCTCCCGATCGTGCTGGCACTGCGCCGGGGCGACGACAAAGAGCGCGTCTTCTGGAAGCGCACCCTTGAGGATCTCGACCAGCAGGACGGGGATCTCGAGCGGGCAATCGAAATACTCAACGCCCATGACGCATTGTCCGACACCCTGATCCGGGCGCGCGGCTACGCGGACACGGCGCGGGCCGCGCTCGCAACGCTCCCCGACAATGCGCACCGCAGCGCGCTGGAAAACGTCGTCGATTTCTGCGTCGAACGCGCCTACTAGGCCCGTTCCGCAATATTACCCCGCCGGAATCGCCGCCTGACGCTCGGGAAGCGTCAGGAACCCGTGCAGCACATGAAAGAAGCGATGCCGGTTCACACCGAGCGTGCCGACATGCGCCTGATCGGGCAGCACGACCATCTGCTTGTCATCCGAGCGCAGCGCGCCGAAGAACGCGACGAGATCCTCTTCCGTCGCGATCCCGTCATGTTCGCCACGCAGAATGAGCACCGGACAGGCAATCAGCGCGGGATCGACGACGGGTAGATTGGCGCACATATCCAGATAGGTGCCGGTCGGCATCGTCGTCCCGTATTCCATCTCCGCGTCGGCGAACGCGTCTGCCACACCCGCCTCGACCAGCCCCGGCCGGTCACGGTTGAAGATCGAGTGGAAGAACGCGCGATCGACATCGCGTGTGGGATGGGTCCGGAAGTGATCGAGATTCTCGCGGCGCTTCTCCAGTGTCGGCGAACCTTCGCCCGTCCACACGAACGCATCGAGCGTCAATGAGCACACATTCCCGGGATGCCGGGTGGCGAACAGGCCGGCCCGCAGTGCGCCCGACGAACTGCCGAAAAAATGAAACCTCTTCTGCCCGGTCTCGGCCTCGACGACGGACATCGCGGCCGCCAGATCATCGGCCCCGCTGCCGATGTCGGAATTGCTGTCCGTCCGGTCCGAACGACCATAATTCTCATGATCCATCGTCCAGACGTCGAACCCGCGCGCCGCGAACCAGTCCATCATCGAGAATCCGGGCTTTCCCGGCACCTCGAGGTCAAACCCGGTGCGTGCGCACAGCGACGAACCATGCACCAGGAACAGCACGGGCGCGTCTGCCGAGGCGCCGGCCAATCGCTTGCGGAATACAAACAGACGCACATCGTCCTTTTGCACCCAATATTCCTGCTGCTCGATCTGTCCCGTGGTCATCACATTCTTCCGGTTGGCTAGAGATAGGGAGAATACAATCCTGCCACGCCGCCGCGCTGTCGCACAGCCAAAGACCATGTGGGTTTACTGATCCGTCGATGACCTGCCTTCGTCATCTGCATGTCGAAGACGGTCGCCGGGTTGCCGCACCGCTGGGCTTACGATTGCGAAGATGGCATCCGCCGTCTGACCCACCTGCTGCACGCGGGCGCGAAGATCGCCAATTTCAATCTGCACGCTGTGAATCTCCTCGCGCAGCGCGTCCACACGGTTCCACAGTCGATCTCTCTGCTCCAGTTGGAACCGCGCCGAACTGTCGATCTCCTTCGCAAGTTCGCTGCCCTGCTGTGCGACGTCCCCGCGCACCAGCCGGACCTCATCGAACATGAACCACCAGCCACCGACGGCGATCGTGGCCATCGTCACCAGGACCTTGGCGAGGATCCGTACCGTGACAGGCTGATCCACCAGGCGCGGTCCCGTCCCCGGCACCGCGCGTTCGGATTCATCGTCAGTCATGATCCCTCTCCAGAAACGAAAACGGCCCCGCAATGCGGGGCCGTCCGTTCAACCTGATTGTTTCCTTAGTCGATCTCGAACACGACCGAGACCTGCGCCCGGACCGTCAGCTCACCGGCGGCCACGGGCACGCTGGAGGCTTCAGCACGGGCCAGGAACTGGCGCGGCGCCGGGCCCACACCGCCCGCGCTGATCGACAGGACCGGCCCCAGTTCGATGCCCGCCGCATCGGCGATATTCCGGGCCCGCGCGACTGCATCGCGAACCGCGTTTGCCATGGCCTTCTGTTCCATGTCATCGCGCTCGGCGATGCCGAAACGGATGCCCTGCACCATGTTCGCGCCGGCATTGACGATGCCGTCGAGCACCACGCCGAACCCGGCGAGGTCGCGAACCGTGATGTGCACGTTGTTACGGACCGTGTAGCCGATGATCTCGGGCTCGACCGGCTCATTGCCGCGGCGCGGCCGAAACTGCGGCGATACGGATATATTCGTCGACTGCATGTCACCCGGCCCGACGCCCGAGGCACGCAGGAAATCGAACACCTTGCCCGCGCGCGTGTTGTTCGCGGCCAGCGCCGCACCGGCCGTGGCGGCCGTCGTGGTCACACCGACCGTGATCTCGACCAGATCCGGTGCCGCGGCAACAGAACCGGTCCCGGAAACGGACAAGGTCCGTGGCACCGATGAATCGTCATCGGCAATGGCCGCGCCCGCCCCGAACAGGGACACCACCAGCACGAACGAAAGCAAAAACCTCATGATCACGTCTCCTGACTGCACAAACGCCTGACTCTACAAACGGCTGACTCTACAAACGCCAGACTCCACAAACGCCAGACTCCACAACGAACGACGAACATGCCCGTCAATTTTGGCGAAGCTGTGGCCAATCGTGATGCCGCCCACATTTTCCAGGGCACAGCCCCTATTCGTCGGAGCGCTCAGTGTCGTCGCCATAGGCCGCCCGGGCAAGGTCGGATCGCCGCGCCACCGTCTGCCGGTGCTCGGGATGGGCCCGATCGAGCAGCGCCGCCCGAAATTCGGGATCGGCCTCGAGCGCCGACAATTGGGCCCGGGCCTCCGAGGATGATCGCCCGATGCGGGCCTCCTTGCCCCCGACGAACTCGGCCTCCCCCATCAGGCCACCCAGTTTCGCGAACGCCCGCACCATGTCGGGGTGATCGCCCAGATACTGCCCGTTCGTGAGCCGGAGCTGGCGCACATCGTCCACACGTTCGCCGAACGCGGCCGCGAAGGCGCGGTTGGCCATGTCGACCTGTGCGTCGAAGCTCTCGCCCCATTCACGTCGCAAACCCGTCTCCGCCGCATCGAGAGCGCGGCCCTGCGCGGCGTTTGCATCCTGCCAGGACGTATTCTGAAGCTCGATATAGCCCTCGAGCAGGGCGCGCGCCTGGCCGTCGTTTAGTCCCGACGCGTGCATCCGGGCCAGCATCTGCTTCTCAAAGTCGTCGTCCCAGGGCAGGCCGTCGGGCCGTTCCAGCCCATCCAGATCATATGCATCCGGGCTCTCGGGCCGGCCGAGGGCGTCATAGAAGCGCGCATGCTCTGCATCATCCGCATCGGCCGCCGGCGGGACGACCCCCTTGCGGCCGATCAGTTTCTGCAAATTCACATGCTCGCGCGCCAGCGCCTCCAGATCGTCGAACCGTTCGAGCACCGGATGGTCGCGATACTCCTCGGGCAGTCCCGTACGCCAGCCCTCATCCGCCTCGGCAGCGATCACGGGCGTCGAAGCATCGATTTGAGTCTCAGTCATGGTCATCGTCATTCTCCTGTCCAGATTGAATTTCGCTCAACATCGGGTCATCACCGGCCCGCGCCAGCGACGCGATGCGCCGGAACACCCGCTGCATCCCCATCGCGAAGACGGCCTCATTGGCGTCGGCCGTGGGCGCGGCATACATGCAGAAACGGTTGAGATCGCGCAGCACCCGCCGGCCCTCAGGGCTCGAGAACACAACCCGATAGTCGCGTTTCAGCCGCCACAATTTGTCGATCATTCGCTGCATCGCGACGCTCCTGATTGTCAAATTGGGGAAACCCGAGCGGGCTAACGCAGGCCGCCCAGCAGGGTGGCGCCCGCCTCGAAAAGGCCCGCACGGCGCACGGCAGCGCCGCGGCGCCGGAACGCCTGGGCGCGGGTCAATTGATTGAGCGCGGTTAGATTTCCGGCATCGGCGCGCCGCAGTGCGTCGAACTCCGCCTCGGCTGAGATCTGGCCCTGCAGATCGAGGGGCGTGCCCGCCGCATCCGCGCCGGCATGGGCCAGGCGCGCGCGCTGGGTCGCCTGCCGTGCCGAACCGCGCCGGCGCGCCTCGTTTGCGTTCGTCTCACCCCGTTGCGCCGCAATGGCGGCATCGCGCTCGGCGTTGCTTGCGGAAGTCTCCTGACCCGCCTCGACGGCGCGTCCGTCTTCGACCGCGCGCAACGCCGAGAGCGCGGCGGTCGCGAAAATCAGTTCTGGTCCACTCATATCGTCCTCCCATACATCCAGTAATCGCCCGATCCGCCGGGCCCGTAATTCACCAGCAGCCCCTCGAGTTCGAATCCGAGAAACGACAGCCAGCGCGCACCGGCCCCATGCCCGTCACGCACGGTTGCCTGGACCCGCCGCAGATCCTGCGCTGCCGCGATCCGGTCAAGCGCCCGCGCGGTCCCGCGGGTCAAAGACGTCGGCTGTGCCAGAAGCCGGTCGGAGAATATCGCCCAGGCCTGGCCCACGCCGGGCCAGAGCGTCACCACGCCGGCGCAGCCCAGAACATCCACGCCATCAACCGCAGTGAACGCGGCGTCACACTGCACCAGCGCATCCGTGTCCAGGGCTTTGATGTAGGCGGTGAAATCAGACTGCGCGCATTGCGGCGCGACCGCGCGCAGGTGCGCCGGCTCGAACGGGATGATCTGCATGGGTCTTACCTCGAGGCGAGATTTACACGTGGCGAGAGGGACAGGATGGTCATCGGCAGCGGCGCGTCCTGCCGCAGCGCGACCACGCCTTCGACGTCATAGCCGGCGGGAAAACTGACGATCTTGATGCCCGAATAGGGCGGGCCGCCACTGTCGAAAGGCACCCGGTCCAGCGTGGCAAAATCGGGGCCCGTCTTGGCACCGCTGGTGCGGTGGAACCGCACCACGACGTCGCCGATGCGCTTGGTCTTGCCCTCACCGGACCCATCCGGCGTCCTGGCCGCGATCGGCAACGTCACCACATCGGTCATATAGCCGAACCCGGCATGAACCCGGCTCGCCGGGCTGCTCAGGGTGATCGCGCCAGCGCTCGGCGTTTTCGTCCCGAGATGCACACCGTCGGCAACGACATCCACGGCCACGCCATCCAGATGATCAGCACCGGTGATCGCGGTGACGGCCTTGCGCACCACACCGCCGGACGCATAGGCCGCAAACCCCGATCCATCCACGCCCTGAAGGATGAAACTGTCGGTGGTCGCACCGGCGACGGTGTAGCGGTAGCCGTTCAGCGCGGTCATGCCGATCACGTCGCACACATCGATCAGGTCGCCATTCGACAGACCATGCCCCGGGACTGTGAGGGCGACCGGGTTCGCCTGGGTTGCACCCGTGACGGCCCTGGGGTCGTCATAGGACAGGCCGCAATCCACGAAATAGGCGTCGGCGATGTCATCATCGCCGTTCCCATCGAAATCCCGCGCCATGAACTCGATGCAGCGGACATCCACGCCATCGATCGTCCGCGCCACCACGCCCCAGACCTGGTCATGGGTCTGGTCCGGCGCCGGGATGGTCGCCACCGATTCCCAGCGCGCCGTGCCACCCTGAAAACCGCCGCCGAGCGTATGGCGCTGCCAGCCGATCACCTCATGCTCACGGTTGTAGGTCATCCCCAGCAGGGTGCCGTCGGCCCGGCACATCACCACCAGCCCATGGGGCTCCTGGGCGAAATCCATCTGCACCACGCCACCGGCCGTGATGTGTTCCGACAGGATGGAGAGATCCGGTGCCGCGAAATTGTCCCGCTCGAATAGGTAGGCGAGTTCGCGCAACTTGCGCGCGCTCGGCGACAGATAGAGCGTCACATCGCCCGCCGTCACCGGCTGGATGTCGGCAGCGCCATATGTGTTGGCCCGCTTGAACTGGATGTTCGTCGGGGTGAGCGGCTCGTCCAGCGAACTCGCCCGCACCGGCCAGGTGCCGCCTTGTGTGCCCAGCACCAGCGAGCGCTGGGACTGCAGCCAGAGAATCGCGTTGGCCTGGTCCGCGCCGATCCGGTAGTTGAGCGCGGCATCGTCCTCGACCGCACCGTCCGTGGTGGTCGGCGCCATGTTCTCGAAATCGCCCGACTTGGAGGCCCGGAACATCTGCGGGCTGTTCCGCTCACCGGCCCAGCAAAGGCGCTGCTCGTGAAAGCTCACGCAGGACGGGTATCCCGTCGCCAGATACTGCGAACCCGGCACCTGATCGACGGACGGGTTTGGATCGATCTCGCCCCACGCGCCCATGCGCCATCCGGTCTGGCCACTCGTCCCGCCGAAATCCGATTTGATGTCGACCGACACCTGCGTGGAGCTCAGAACTGCCACGATCACGCCCCAGCCCCATGTCGATGTGTGCTTGATACGAATGGACCGGCCCAGATCGGTCGATGCGAACAAATTCTCCTGGCAGGTGACCGTGATCGCCTTGCCGCTCTGTGCGGCCGGGGTCATCGTCTTCGTGCTGGTGTTTTCGTCCAGGTAGGGGCCGTCCGTGAAATACACCCGCTCCAGCGACCATTCGTCGTCGCCATAGCGCAGCAGCTTGTGTGGGGGGTAATCCGGGTGCGCAATGTAGAGCGTGTCCGCCGACTGGGCGATCTTGAGCCCGAACACATCGCCCGCAGCATAGGGTGTCGCCAGCTCAACGGGCGCACCGTCCACGACCGCAACATTGTCGATCTCCATGGTTTTGCCCAGCGCGTGGGCGAAGTGAATGTGAAAGTCATCCGCCGGCGGCCCCGACGAGGCGGGAAAGGCCACCACATGGTGCCCAACGCCCACATTGCGGATGAAGGCGAACCCGCCGAGGGCCCCGGTGCTGATACCGACCCTGTCGCCCGGGTCGCCGATCACGTCGAACGACACCAGCGCGTCATGGACCGAAGTGTTCGCAGCCGTGATCTGCTGGCTCGCCGCCGCGCTGTCCGCACCCGACCCCACCAGGCGCAACCGGCCGTTCGCGGCGTCGTGCGAAATCGACGCGCCGCCGGTCGAGTTGTTCGTCCAGCCGCCGATGTCCGACGTGAAGTCGCCGTTGGTCACCGATGCCCCGTTCATGTCGGGGCCGATGACCTGGCCTTCGTCTCTGTAGAACCGGACATAGAAGTCGCCGAATTCCAGGATGTAGGCCTGCGCCTGGTTGAACCGGAACGGCGCCAACCGCACCGGCGTCGCGGCATCCCTTGTCACGGCGACAAACCTTGTGCCCGGGCGACGCGCCACGCCGCCATGGGGCTGGATGATGGCATTGAGGAGCGTCCCCGCCCCGTTGTCGTAGCGCGCCAGGTCCCGGCGGCCATACAGGCGCGGGCTCAACTCCCCGGCGGTGAAATTGGTCTGGGCCGGCTGCAGCTCCACCATCAGATCCGCGCCTCGAGCCAGCCATCCGCCGCCAGCATCTGGGCTGTGCCCTCCTGTCCGTCGGCCGAGCGCGCGGCGCGCAGCGTGTTGTCATAGAGCCGCGCCATGGCGTTGTGCAGCGAGGTGGACTTGCCCAGCGGTTCGGCCAGTTCCATCGCGATCCGGGCAGCCAGCGCATCCAGGGAAAGTGCGTCCCACAGCCCATAGTCGCTCACGCGGCGCAGATACAGAATCCGGATCGGGCTCGCGAGGTCGGTCACGATTTGCCGCGCCTCGATCTTCCACGCCCCGGCGCCCTCGTCGGCCTCGCCCTCGACCGAGATCACCCGCAGGCAGAAATCGGGATCGCCCGGCAGGTCATAGGCATTGGCGAACCCCCACAGGGGCGGCGTCACATGGGCGGTGAGTTCGGCCCGCACCATGGCGAAATTCCACGGATGGGCGCGCAGCACCACGTCGCGCTGATCGGCGAAGATCGCGTTTGCGAGCCGCGCGGGTTTCACGTCGTCGGCAAGGGTCGTGATGGTCGCCTCGCCGAGCTTGATCAGCCCGGCGTTGACGATATCGACGTCGGTGGTCATGGGCAGTCTCCTGAACAGATACCTGCAAAAGAAAACGGGGCGCCCTCCGGATAAGGAGAGCGCCCCGCTGTCATGAAGGTTGGGACCCCCTAGTCCATGACGTAGGCGAGGTGTCCGTCGAGCACAGCGCCCGCCGGGATCGTCCCGTCATTGACCTGGGCGGTCACGACGACGCCGTCGAGGCTCTCGAACAGCTTCGTCTCGTCGCCGCCGAGCGTGCCGCCCGGTGCGAACGCGCCCGCCGAGGACGCCGCCACGCCGTCATCGAGGCCGTTCGGGTCGGCCGCGGTCTCGCCCGAGCCGTCGTCCGCCCGATGCGCGCCCCAGCCCAGATCGATCGTCCGGCTCGCGCCCAGCGCCGAATGCGCCATCCGCGACAGGGGCAGGATCACGCGTACTTTTCCCTTGGGCAAATTGACCAGCCGCGCGATCGAACCGGCGTCACCGGCCGCCGGCCCTTGCGTGAAGTTGAACCGCGCAAACCGCAGCCGCCCATGGGCCTCATGGGTCGGATTCTGGATCCGCGGCACGGCCTGCGTGTTGGCGTACTGGGTACTGTTTTCGGTCGTGATAGCCATCGGCCACCTCCGTTCTCAATAAGATTGGAAAAACCCCTTCGCATTCCCGACAAGACGCAACGCCGCGCTCGGCGGGTCTGGGCGAATGGCAAAGACAAACCCATTCCCGACAAGACCCAGCGCCACGCGCGGCGGATCCGGGCGAAGGGAAAAAAACTAGCTCTCGACGCAGTCGATCTGCACGACCTTCTCTTCCTGCATCCGGGTCGCCCCGATATCCATGGAAGCGTAGACCTGCGCCGCGTAGTTCTTGTTCGGCAGCGGGTCGATCTTGGCCGTGATGTCCTGTCCCAGGCCGAGCAGCACGCCCGACTTGGCCCAGGCGAAGCACGACCGGGTACTGCCGCTCTTCGGCAACAGCGTCCCGTCGGCGGCGTCTTCCAGGCGGATGAACCTGAAGCCGTAGAAGCCCTCGACTCCACCCGACACCAGCACCTTCTGGGTGTTGTAATCGACCGACTTGACCTCGTTCGTGTCCATGAACTCGTCCTCCTGGGCCGAGGTCCACGCCACATAGAGGTCGTCGCCGGGCATGATCGCGTTGTTCGCCTTGAACAGCTTCATCGCGCTGCGCAGCTTCGCCAACGTGAAGCCCGCACCGCCCGCCGCGAGCTTCTGGCCGGCCGGCAGGGTGACCGCGTTGGTTCCCGTCTCGCCGGTGTAGGCCGTGCCGAGTGCCGCCGTGGCGATCTCCCGGTCGATCGCCCGGTTGAGCGCCGCCGCGAAGGCCTGTGAATAGGCATTCGTCGGGTCGTTGAGGGTCCGGATCAGATCCGGCACATCGACCAGGTCGGCCACGCGGTAGGTCTTGGCGGCCACCGAGCGTCGCTTGTGGGGCGTCGACACATACTGGGTGTCGCCGTGGCGCTCGGTCGCCTCGGTCGCGGCGACGGCGCCCACCTGGTCGAAGAAGGCGCGCTTGGAACTGATCGCCTCCTCGCGCACGCTCGTGCGCATCTGGCTACTCATCTGCTGCACGAGCATCTCGATACCGCTCTTGTATTCCTGCCGGAAGGCAGTCGTGATCTCGACGGACATATCCGTCCTCCATCAGTGGTTGAAAGGGATGACTGACGAAGGGCTGCCCGCATCCCGAAGGACCACGGACCCGTCTCGCATTTTCACGCCCGCGTCGGGCGGCCCGGCTTTCGGGCAGGGCACCGGACCCGCGCGCGCGGCTTTAACCGGGCGGCGGGCTGGCCGGGGTTTTGGAAACTATTCTCACATCGTCATGGCCGGGGGCCGCCCTCGCGCTCTGCGCGTTGGCGTAGAAATGCCGTTCCGGGCATCTCCTGCACAGGCACCTCGACCGCCCGCAGCGCGCGCAGGGCGGCGACATCCACCGCACCACGCAATGCCTTGGCCGGCACGCCATTGGCCTCGGCGATCAGGCGCAGCCCGGCGTCGGGGTCAATCAAATCGGTCACCTGCGGGTCGATCGCCGCCATCGCCTCGGCCGCCTCCAGGGTGCGCAGCACCGCCTGGGCGTCGCCGGCCTTCTGGGCCCGGGCGATCGGCGAGACGTGGTCCACGCGCAGGGGCACGCCGATCAACACATCAGGCAGCGGCGGCAACGCACCCGCCCGTAGCAGGATCCCGAACACCCGCTCGATCATGGGCTCCAGCAGCTCGGCCTGCTGGCGGCCCAGCATCGGGCCGAGCAACCGCTGCATCTCCTGCACCAGCTGCAACACCTGGGTCGCGGTCATCCGCGGGTCCTGGAAGAGCTGCAGCAGGCTGTGATGGAACGCCGCGCGCACGGCGTCGCGGCGCTGCTCCATCATCTCCAGGCCGATATCGATCCGCGGTGCGACCGGCAGCGGCCGCAGCGGGTCCTGGGACAGCGCACCCGCCCGCACCACGTTGATCCCGCCGGGCTGGGTGCGCAGCGGCATGACCACGCCGTCGTCGGCGATCAGCAGCGGCGGATCGACCGCCTTCTGCGCCGCCTTGAGTATGGTCTTGCTCATCTCGTTGAGCATCTTCTGGTCGGGCAACGCGTTCCACCCGGGCGCGCGGCCATAGATCTCGCCCGCATCCTTCGACCAGCGCGGCACCATGTAGGGCATCTCGTGATAGCCGCCTTCGGCCACCAGCGCGCGCTCGTCCACATTCACGTAGGTGGACGCAAAGGCAAATGCGCCCAGCGGCCCTGACCGAACCTCACCGGCAGCCGGCTTCACACAATGCAGAAACGAGAAACTCCGCTCGCCCTTGCCCGCCTCCAGCGCCGCCGTCACCGCCTTGCCCGCGGCCTGACCCCAGGCCTGGTGGGCCTGGCGCGCGGTAAATTTGAACCGGCGGAACACCGTGTCGACGCGCCCCTCGGCATTCTCGGCGATATGGATTTCGCCCAGCGGCCGGGCGGAGAACAGGATGCCCCGGCCCGGCCGGTCACCCACGTAGAGTGCCGCCGTGCCGAAGGCCACCTGGTCGAGATAGACCTCGTGGATCTGCGGCGCGAAGTTCCCCTCCGGCGCATTGAACGCGGCATACAGCGCATCCTCCGCTTCGCCCAGCCAGGCCCGCACCGCCTCATCCTCCGCCAGCGCCCCATCCTCGGGCCGCAGCGCGAACCAGCGCAGCGCCGGATTGGTCAGGAACGAGTGCAGCGCCGCCGCGAGCAGGTCTGCCGCCTGGAGCCCGGTCGTATCGTAGATGCGCGCCATCCGCTTACGGCCCGGCGACGCGCCGGCGGTGAAATCACGGCGTCCGAGCAGGTGATCGGCGATCTCCTGCCAGACGGACTGGAAGGCGGCACGGCCGGCGGCCACGTCGTCCCATTGGCGCAGGATGTCCTGGGCGGTGTCAGGCATGCGAATGTCCTTGGTAGATTGGTGTGGCGCGAGACGCGCATCTCGCGTTCACGCTGGGGTGGTGCTAGCGTTTGCGGTGATGAGGCGACGTGATTTCTTATTGGCGACCGGCGCATCGCTGCTGCCGGTCAGGGCCCGGGCGCAAACACCGATGAATGTGTTGGTGCTGATCGCCGACGACATGCGCGCCGACCTGATGGGCGTCGCCGGCAACAAGCTCGTCCGGACACCGAATCTCGACCGCCTGGCCCGCGCCGGACTCTACTTCCCAGACGCGTTTGTCACGACGTCGGTGTGCCCGACGAGCCGCGCCAGCATCATGCTCGGCGAATACGCCTCCCGGCACAAGAACATCGATTTCGGCACTCCTCTAGCGGCGAACCAGTGGGAAACCTCCTATCACGGCCGTCTGAAAGCCCAGGGTTACCGGACCGGGTATATCGGCAAATGGGGTCTCGGCGGCCCGCTGCCCAGCGGGTTCGACGTCTTCGATGGTTTCGCCGGGCCGGGCAAATACATCGAGGCCGGTCGCAAGCACCTGACCGCCCATCTCGCCGACCGCGCCCTGGAGTTCATCACCGACCAACGCGACCCCTACTGCCTCACCGTCGGCTTTTGGGCACCCCACGCCGAGCCCGGTCCGGACCCGGCACCCGCCGAGGAGCGGTTCAGGGCGCTGTATCGCGACGCGGATCTCACGCCGGCACGCACGTTCAGCGGCACCTACAATGACGACCTGCCCGACAGCCTGAAGGAAGCCCATTCGGCCAGCCTGTTCGCGGACCAGCTCGCCACTCCCGAGCGCTACCGCGCCTTCCTGGCCGGCTATCTGGGCCTGATCACAGGCATGGACGACGCCATCGGGCGTATCCTGTCGGCGGTCGATCTCGACAACACCCTGGTCATCTTTCTGTCGGACAACGGCTTTTTCCTGGGCGAGCATGGCCTGCCCGGAAAATGGCTGGCGTTTGAGGAATCGATTCGCATTCCGCTCATCGTCAAGGCACCAGGCGTCACGGGCGTCTCAAACGAGCTGGCACTCAACATCGATGTCGCGCCGACAATCTACGGTGCCCTGGGTCTGCGCCATCGCCGCGACGGCCATGATCTGCTGCGCAACCGCCGGGACCATTTCTTCTACGAGTACGCACTGGCCACGTTCGGGGCCGCCGGCATCCGCACCCGGGACAAGAAGTTCGTGATCATGCCCGAGCATGAGTTCGAGATGGCCTTTGACCTCAAAGCCGACCCCTTCGAGCAGAACAATCTGGCGCAGGAAAACCCGGACTGGGTTGCACTGCTTCGAGAGAAAGTCGTCGCCCGATATGGAGACACACTGCTGGCAGACTAGCCGGCGGACGGCGTACCTGTGACGTATGTACCGGTTACTCGGATTGCGGAATTATTGGCCATATCCGACGCTTCGATCGCCTTGTCTCCAACATTGTCGCCAAATTGAAGTAGCTGCATATACGAAACGCCACCGGGTGCCGTGAGCAAGGGAAAATAGTATCCATTAGCGGTATCGAGATTGACGAATTGAAAACGCGCAATATCAACTGCGGACGAATTGTGACTCCCCCCCGACCCCACAAACGGCAGTCCGGTGATCAGCATCCCTCCCGCCGCCGCGCCATCGAAAGCGCTCAACGCTGTAATCCCGGTCACCCAAACCAGCGGCCCGATCTTCACATACTGACCGCCCTGGTTCGCATAGGTATGGCTCCCGGCCACCACCGACCCTTCGAGCACCGGCGTCCAGCTGCCCGCCTCATAGTCCGGGGCGCCGGCAATCAGCCGGCTGATTGCCTTGATGCTCATCTAGGCACCCTCCCCGAATGAGAAGTAGAGGTCGGCCGTGTCGGCGTTGGTGATGCCCGAGACATGGGTCGCCCAGGCGGGCCGCGTCAACGCCATCACGGCGCCGGGCGGGATCGGGATGTTCGGCGCAGACGTGCCGCCCACCGCAGCCACATCGCTCGCACCAAAGTCGATGAATGCGAGCTGCGCGCTGTCGTTGTAGGCCAGCACCTGCGCCCCGGCGCCATAGCCGGGCATGGCGACCCGGTCGCCGGTGCTCGTCGTGGCCTGCAGGTAGACCCCCGAGGCCTGAATCTTGATCGGTGTGCTCATCTCGTCATGCTCCCAATAGTGTTTTCTTGGAGACCGGCGCATCGCTCGCCAGGCCCGTGAGCCCGCGATCCCCGGTCAAAACGGTGGCCGATCGACCACGCGCGTTGCCCGCGGCACGAACAGCCCGCTTGCGGGCCGCCTCGACAGCCGGATCGTCACGCGACGGCGCGGGCGGCGGCGGGGGTGGCGGCGGTGGTGGTCTGGAAAAGACGGCGCTCATGCTTGGTTTCTCCTGGTTAGAAAAGAGCTCGAATAGGTCGGCCGGGCATTGCCCCACGCACCGGTCGGTGCTTGGATCGGCCCATGACGTATCTGGCAAAACTCCTGGCGCTGTTGCAGCGCGTTTTCTATCCGCTCACGAACACGCCCGAGCAGGCACTCGCCGCCATGCGCAACGGCACGATCGCGGCCTGGATCATGGTCGCGATGCATTTCCTGCTCGGCGCGGTGATGCTGATTCAGCTCTCCGGCGACCCGAGCGTGAACAGCGGCGACCGGCTCATCCCGGCGACCATTCAGCTCTTCTTCGCGCTGATTTATGCCGGCCTGGCCACCGCCAACTGGAAGGGATCCCGCGCGTCGGCGGTCACCATCCTCGTGCTTGTGTTGTTCGATATGTTCGTCGTTATGTCCCGGACTCAGGGCTTCGACCTTCAGCCGATCGCCCAGCTTCAGGCACTCTTCCAGATGATCCCGCTGTTGCTGGCGATCGGCGGGGTGCGTGGCACCTTCGCCTACGCCCGCTTCGCAAAGACCGGCGAGGTCTGATGCGCGTGCCGCGCAGCCTGGCACGCTTCATCCCCGTCATCGGCCTGATCGCCGTCCTGCTGATGGTCGCGGCAGCACCCGCCGGGGCGCAGAATTTCCGGGCCGGTTACAATGCTTATCTGCGCGGCGACTTCGCCACGGCGCTCAAGGAATGGGAACCGCTGGCACAGCAGGGTTATGCGCAGGCCCAGACCAATCTCGGCACCATGTACAGCCACGCAAAAGGGGTCAGCCGCAACTATCCCCTGGCGGCGTTCTGGTACCGAAAAGCCGCTGCGCAAGGCAGCAAACGGTCGATGTACAATCTCGGCGTCGCCTACGAATTCGGCCGCGGGGTAGAGCAAAACGACACCATTGCGCTCAACTGGTATCGCCAGGCCGCCCTGCAGAATCTGGTCGAGGCCATGAACGCCATGGCCTGGCTTTTCGCCACATCGCCCGACGACAATCTGCGGGACGGCCGCCAGGCGATCCGCTGGGCGGAGCAGGCCCTCACCCGGCGCGCAAACTCCAAACATCTGGGCACGCTGGCCGCCGCCTATGCCGAGACCGGCGAATTCCCGAAGGCCGTCGCCGCCGTGGAGCGCGCCATCAACGAACTGGATCGCGAACTTTATAAAACCCGCGTCGCGCACACCGAGCGTGACCTGTTCTTGCTCGTGCGCCGCGTAGGTCGAACGGATGAGGCCACGCTGCTGCTCGAGCGCCTCGAATTCTATCGCAGCGGCCAGCCCATTCGCGACTGACCCGACGAGGTTGTGGATCAGGCCGACACCGGCCTAGTCTTGACGATCAACCCCTTGACCATCAATCCACGGGAGAACTCACATGTTCCGCCGCACGCACACTTGGTTCATGGGCGCGCTCTGTCTTGTCCTGGCGGCCTGCGCCGGCCCCTCCGGCGATTTGACGATCGCCCCCGGACAGGCGCGCTTCTTCGAGGATGTCGAAAGCGGAAATATCGAATTCCTCGACGCCGCGTCCGGTCAGGTCTGGATGATCGACCATGGCGAGCGCGGCGTGATGGGCACCACGATCGCGGATTTCGACGGCAAAATTCTCGGCAGCCCGAGCATCGTGTCCTATATCGGTGATCCGCGCGGCAAACATCTCATCCTCAACGAGCTCGAGGGCGGCACCACCGGCCCCCTGACCATGGAGATCGGCGCCAACTGGTTCTGGAGCCACAAGGTCGGGACCCGCGACGGCGCGGGAAACCCGGTCCTGTGGGAATGGGACAACGTCTGGCACATCGAACATTTCAACCATCAGACCCGTGAAATCTGGATCTACCGCAAGGCGCCGGGCTTCGAAGACACCCATAAGACGCTCGAACCCGATGCAGAACCACCGGAAGCCGGCGACTACACCGGGTTCGAAATTCGCAACCTCTCGAACGCCCCGGTCCGCCTCACGCTGGGCTTCGAAGTGCCGCCGACCGAAGCACGCAAACGTGCGGACGCGATGGCCGCGACCGTAAAGTAACGCCAGATAACCCCCACACCGGAACAGCAGATATCATGAGCGAAGACCTCACTCCCCACGCGAAACTTACCGTCCTTGGCGCCCGCAAGATCATCCGCGGCGCCACCGCCAAGGCCGAGGAAATCGGCCAGCCCGAATGCATCGCGGTGGTCGATGATGGCGGGCATCTCCTGGCTTTCATGCGCATGGACGGGGCCTTCGCCCTGTCCACCGACACGGCCATCGCCAAGGCGGTGACGGCCGCGATCTATCGCGCGCCGACCGGCGAAATGCCCGACGGGCCCGACCTTCGCCTCGCCATCGCCACCCAGGGCAAGCGCATCAACCTGCCCGGCGGGCTGCCGATCATCGTCGATGGCAAATGCGTCGGCGGCGTCGGGATCGGCTCGGGCACGGGTGCGGAAGACCGGATCTGCGCCAACGCCGGGCTGGCCATGCTCGACGGCGCCCAGACGTTCTAGGGACAAAGACGTTCTAGGGACAAAGACGTTCTGGGTTCTGACGTTCTGACGCCCTACCCCGCCGCGCCCAGCGGGTCCCAGTCCATCCCCACCGTCGCCGGGAACTGCTGCGCTGGTCCCGGCGGCCGGTGGCCGACCGCGAACATCCGGAACGCGTCGGCGCCGTGGGACGCCCCGTCGTGGCGGGGCCGATCCCGCCACACGCCGCGCTTGTCGTCCCAGGCCCGGCGATACCCGTCCAGGTGCCGCAGGCCCGCGTCGCAGTGCGCGCGATCGAACCAGCAGCGCGCCAGCGCGTTGCGCACCGCCTGGATGTCCGTGCCCAGATCGCCGCTGCGCGGCACGGTGATGACCGGGCGCAAACCGAGATCCTCGAGCATCCGGCGGCGGCTCAGGCCGCTGCCCAGTTCGCGCACCTCAACGTCATGGGGCAGGTAGTGATTGCCATAGGTGTAGGGCCGGTCGCGCAGCGCCTGGACGTAATGCGCCAGCCCCTCGCCCTCGTTCTCGTAATAGTCGATGAACCGGTCCTCGCGGCCCACCCGCTGGTGGAACCAGATGGCATTCGTGTCGTTGATCCCCAGGTCCCAGAACGTGTTCACCGGCAGCGCAGGATCATGGGGTAGACCCAATATGCGCCCCTCGGCGCGGACCCGCGCCATCTCGCGCGCATAGTAGGCGCCTGTCACCGATGCCTCGAAGGCCTCATCCGGTGTGGCGGGAAACTCGCGGCGCATCGCGTCACCCTGTTGCATCGCCTTGCGGACATACCAGGCCCGTTGTGCGGAAGTCAGCACGATCCCAACCGCGCTCAGCCCGGCGAAGTAGCGCGCCAGCTTCTCAGGCGCCAACACCCCGTCCGGCGCCAGAACGTATCCGGGATGGCGCCACCAGGCGAAGAAGTGAAACCGGAAATCCAGCGCCGTCAGCGCCATCCCCTCGGCGGCGCGGTTGCGGGCGTTCATGCAGAATTCGTGAAAATCGCCGTCGCGGCCATCGGCCGTGGATTCGATGAAGATCCTCTGGCCCGGATGCACGGTGTTCAGCGCGCCGGCCCTGATCTCCGCGGCCTTCTCCGGATAGCGGGCGCAAATTTTCCCGTGCTCCGAGATATGCAAATACTGAAATGTCCCCGACCGCAGGCTGGTCCCGACCCGCAGGCTCGACCCGTTGGCGAAGGCCAGCTCGCGCGCGGAATCACTCACCGCCGGGATCGCGTGCCGCAGGCTCGGTGACAATTGTTCGTAGGGGTAGCGAATTTTCTCGCGAAAAATCGCCTCCGCGTCATGCAGCGTGTGGGCGACCGTGCCTGCGGCCACATTCGGCTCGAACAGGCACGCATCAAGCATCAGCAGCTGGATGAAGGTCGTCATGCCCAGCTGCCGCGCCTTGAGGACGAGATTGAGCGTGTGCAGATCGTCGAACAGTGCGGTCTGGGCCCAGTTCATTCGGAACTTCACCCGCCGGCCATGGGCGTCCTTGATCCAGTAGAGGTTGTTGAGCCGCCAGCGGCGATCCGACAGACGATCCTTCGCGGTCTGATAAGCGCGGTCAGTCATCTCGCCCGTCTTCCTCACGCCCCGCCTCGCCGATCTCGCCGCCGATTTCCCGCAACAGCGCCGCCAGGTCGCTCGCCACCTCGATGTCACCCCGGTCACGAAACCGCTGCGGTCGCCGTGCCTTGAGCACGAACATCAGCAAGCTGTCCGAGTACTTGCGGACCGAGCCCACCTGTTTGCCCTGATAGAAGACCGGCTCGGCGTGACCCGCCACCGCGCGGCGGACGGCCTCATCCTCCACCGTGTCGTTTCCCGCCTCCTGAGCCGCGTGCCAGGCCTCCGCGAAAACCGGGTCTGTATCGCGCAGCCAGTACCACCGCATCAGCGGCACCCCGCTTTCGGCGGCCGCGTCGCTTACCCGCGCGGTCTCGGCCAGCACCCGCACGAAGGTCTCGCGTTGGGCGGCGGCGATCGTTTGGTCCGTGGGTTCAGAGGTGAGCGGGTCAGGAGGCGTTTCGCGTCGCGCCATGCCGCGGCCTCCGACCTGCACCCAAACAAAAACCCGCCAGACGGGGTCGGGCGGGCGCATCAATGTGATCATGAATTTCGTGCACGCTATACCCGCATGCCAATGAATGCAAAAATCTAGTGCAGGCTGAACAACGAACCGTGGCGCCGGGGGCGCCGCGTAAGTCGTTGTTCAGCAATTAACAAAGAATCAACCGTGGCGCCACAGGCGCGGGGCGGCTGACCTTGAAGATTTGCGACTTCAGAGACGGGGAACGACCATGACCACATTGCGCATCTGTTTCGTCGGCGACAGCATCACCGTTGGCAGCGGCGACACGGGCTTCCTCGGATGGCCCGGCCATCTCTGCGTCGCCGAGACGGCACGCGGCCATGACGTCACCCTCTACAACAACGCTGTGCGCGGCGACACGAGCGAGATGATCCGGCCGCGCTGGCGCCAGGAATGCGACGTGCGCCTGCCCGACCATGTGAACGGCCGCCTCGTCTTCTCGTTCGGGGTGAACGACATGGCCGAGGAGAGCGGCGCCGGCATCCGGGTGTCCGTAGAGGAATCCGTCGCCAACGCCCAGGCGATGCTGGCCGAGGCACGCGCCTGGCGCCCGACCCTGATGATCGGCCCGATCCCCATCATCGAAGACATGCAGCCCTACGTATTTCCCAACGGCATCGCCTACGATTTCAACAACGCCCGCATCGGCGAACTCAATCAGCGTTACGCCGAATTGTGCGCCACGCTCGACATCCCGTTCCTGGACGTCTTCGCCACCCTGAGCGGCAATGCCGCGTGGGAGGCCTCGCAGCGCGGCTGTGACGGGGTCCATGTGCTGGGCGACGGATACGCCATGATCGCAGCCCTGGTCGCGGAATGGCCGGCCTGGCGCGCCTGGCTCGATCAGTAAAAACCCTGTGAACACCCGGCCTCCAGCCGGAAATTAGGAACTACTTAACGCGCAGCGGTCATGGTTTACGGCCCGGCACGCGGTTCGCGCTGCGTGCGTTTGCGAGGTCGAACCCGATGGGCTCTCAACGCCACATCAAGCTGAGCTACGCATCAAGGCTAACGCTCGCGGCGATGACCCTGCTGCTGCCGCTGATCGTGTTCGTATTCATCCTCGTCGACGACAGGAACACACAGATTGGCGCGGCACAGAACGAAATCGCCGGGCTCAGCTATCTCGTCGAGTTCCGTCAGTTGCTCGAGCTCGTCCCCCGGCACCGCGGGCTTATCCAGCTCGCCCATCGCGGCGACGACCGGTTCGACGCCCGGATCGATGCGATCGAGTTGTCCATCAACACAGAGATCGCCGCGTTGCTGGAGCGCGCCCGGACATCGGGCGATCCGTTTCGGGTTCTGGATTCTCTGTCGAGACTGGAGGCGCTGTGGACCTCCGCGAAACAGAATCGACATGCCGAATCCATGTCGAATATTCTCGATGTCGACGAAAGCATCGTGCGTGAGCTGGTCGCGCTGAACCGGCATCTGGGAAACACATCGAACCTGGTGATCGATTCCGCTCTTGAATCGACGCATCTGATCGATCTGGTGGTCATCGAGCTGCCGCAGATGATCGCCCGGGTGAGCGAGGCGCGCAGTCGCGCATTGGATATTCTCGAAACTGGTGGTGAGCCGACATTGCGCGACCGCCAGCAATTGAGCATCGACGACTGGGCGCTGCAAAACGCCCACGACAACCTCTTCTACGGCTTCAGTGTCGCGGTTGATGAGGACGACGATATCGCGCGCAATCTCGCGCAGCAGTTCGAGAACTTCGATCGCGACACCAACAAGTTCCATGCCTTCATCGCCGCCGGCGATTTCGGGCTGGATGCGGGCGAAACCTTTGCGCTCGGCACATCGTCGATCGAGGCCACCCTGCGGCTTTACGATCAGATCGTGCCGGAGCTGCGTCGCGTCCTCCAAAACCGGATAAACGACCTCAAGGACACAAGGTTCATCGCAATCGCGTCGGTGTTTGCCGCATCGATCATCGCCGGCCTGTCGGGCTGGGCACTGCTGCGTTCATTGACACGGCCTCTGCAGGACGAAATTCGCGAGCGCCGACGGGTCCAGGCCCGGCTGCGCGATTTGGCCGCCATCGTCGAGCAGTCCGAAGATTCGATCCTGACCCTGTCGCCCGACGGCCTGCTCACGAGTTGGAACGCCGGCGCGGAGCAACTGTATGGCTATCGCGCCGACGAAGTGGTCGGCAAGCATATCGACCTGCTCGCGCCCGAGGGATTCGAACATGAAACCAACAATTGGCTGAAGAAGGTCACGTTCGGAGAGCCGCTGCCCGCCCATGAAACCATCCGGGTGCGCAAGGACGGCGAGCTGATTGACGTCTCGCTGCGTTTCTCCCTGATCCGCAATCCCGACGGCGATCTTCGCGGGGCGGCGGTGATCGCCCGTGACATCCGCGAACGAAAAATGGCCGAGGCCGAAATTCACAACAAGGAGCAGATGCTGCAGGCGCGCATCGACCAGCTACGCCTGACCCAGGACGAACTTCAGCAGCACCGCGATCGCCTCGAAGACACGGTCCGCGAGCGCACGGCCGAAGTGCAGGAAAAGGCCGCGCAGCTCGAAGACTCCCTGCAGAAAGAGAAAGAGTTCAGCGCCCTGCAGCAGAAGTTCGTCTCCATGGCCTCTCACGAATTCCGCACGCCGCTGGCCATCATCGATGGCGCGGCCCAGCGGGTGGAGCGCCGGATCGATTCCATCGAACCCGACGAACTCGGGAAACGCGTGTCGCGCATTCGCGGCGCGGTCCGGCGCATGCTCGATCTCATCGAGGGGACCCTGTCCGCCTCGCGCCTCGACGAGGGGCGGATCGAATTGCGACCGCAGGACCTGGATTTAGGCGCGCTTATACAGAAGGTCTGCGAACGCCAGAACGAACTCTCCGACGAGCTCAAAATTCAACTCACGCTGGAAGATTTGCCCGAGCGGATCGAAGGCGATCCCGCGCTGCTCGATCAGGTTTTCACCAATCTTCTCTCGAACGCCGCGAAATACACGCCGACATCACCACAGATTTCCATCACGGGCACCCGCGATGCCGATGGATTTTTGGTCATCACCGTCGCCGACAACGGCATTGGTGTCCCCAGGGACGAACTCCCGCGCCTGTTCAAACGGTTTTTCCGCGCATCCACGTCCGAAGGCATTCCCGGAACCGGGATTGGCCTGAACCTCGTGCAGGAACTCTTGGAAATGCACGGCGGCTCGATCTCCGTCGAAAGCGACGTCGGCGTCGGCACAACATTCACGGTGCGTCTGCCGGAACGTTGCTCAGAACCATCTATCACCCAGACCACCAGAACCGCCGCCTAGGCGCAAAATCAGGACAACGCGAATGACCAGGATCCTCTGTATCGAAGACGAAGCCGCCCTGCGCGAAGACATCGTCGAAGAACTGAATGACGCCGGCTACGAGACGTTCGAAGCCGCAAATGGCAGCATCGGTTACGATGCCATTCTCGCGCATCGGCCGGATCTCGTTCTGTGTGATGTGAATATGCCCGACATGAACGGCTACGAGCTGCTCACCAAATTGCGCGAGACGAATGAGGAATTCGACGACGTACCGTTCGTCTTTCTATCCGCCCTGGCCGACCGGAAGGACATCATCGCGGGCAAGAAGCTCGGTGCAGATGATTATCTGACCAAGCCGGTCGATTTCGAAATGTTGCTGGTCACGGTCGAATCCCGTCTACGCCAGATTGTGCGGATCAACCGACACAAGGAAGAGCAACTCGTGCGGCTCTACCGCGCGTTGTCCGAGACGCCGGACGCGTCTGACAATCCGGCATCCCCCAAAATCATCGAAAACGCCATGACGATAGCCGCCGTCGTCGATGCGGAGTTCGATCTGTCGGAAATTCGTGCTGCGGTCGAGGCCGGCGGCCACACCGTCATCGAAATGAACAGCGGCAAGCAGTTCCTCGACAGCCAGGAAAGCCTCACGCCCGACCTGCTCCTTGTGTCCTTCAACACCGCCGATATGCAGGCACCGATGCTGGTCCGGCTCCTGGAGGACGCCGCCTACCCGAAGGTGCTTCTGATCCCGCCCTCGATGGCGGACATGGATCGTTTCGACGCGTTGCCCGGATTCGATGCGTCGGTCCGCTGGCCATGTCCGGCGGGCGATCTGCAGCAGCGAATTGCGCAATTGCAGGCGACGATCAGTGGCCCCGAAGCCCGGACCCAGCAGGCCAGCTAGCTACGCCGCAAATTTCGCCACGGCGGCGGGCGCAAGGGTCAACCCAAGGCCCGGCCCCTCGGGCATCACGACCGCGCCGTCCTCGACCAGCAGCGGATCGGTAAACAGCTCCTCCCACCATTCCATATGTTCCAGCATCAGCGCATGGGGCTGTGCCGCGAGCACATGGGCCGAGGCTTCCGTGAACAAGTGCGACGACACCGGCTGTTCATAGGCAGCGCACAGTGCACAGGTGTTCAGATAATCGGTGATCCCGCCCATCCGCTGCAGGTCGGGCATCAGCACGTCCGCCGCGCGGGCATCCAGATGCTGCTTCATCGCCGCCGAGCCGTAGGACGTCTCGCCGGTGGCGACCCGCATGTCCAGCGCAGCGGCGATCCGCGCGCAGCCCTCGATGTCGGTATAAAACACCGGTTCCTCCAGCCAGAAGACATCCAGCGCCTCGAATTCGCGCCCCGCCCGGATCGCGATCGATTCCGGCCAGGCCTGGTTGGCATCCACCATCAAGGTGATATCCGGGCCGACCGCCTCGCGCACATGGCGGACACGTTCCACATCCGCCATGAAGTCCGCCTGCCCGACCCGCACCTTCATGGCCCGGTGACCCTCGCCCACGAGTTCGAGGGCCTCGGCAGCCAACGCGTCGATCGGCCGGTCGAGCCACAACGCCGACGAGGCATAGGTCTCGACCCGCGTCGCAGCACCGCCCAGATGGCGGTACAGCGGCACGTCGGCCGCCAGCGCGGCCAGCTCCCAGCACGCCGTGTCGAGACCCGACAGCGCGATCATCGACGCCCCGGCATGACCGAGGAAGTTCATGTCCTTCCAGGCAACGGCATGATTGTCGCGCACGGCGCGAGGATCGCGGCCGGTGTAGAGCGCAGCCAGGTCCTCCGCCAACAGCGCCAGCGCGGCCGCCTTGCGTTCCTCGAAGGCGAAGCACCAGCCGATCCCCGTCAGGCCGGCATCCGTGTGCATCTGCACCAGAACGGTATGGGCATGAGAAAAATTATGCACCGACGTGCGGATCGGGCGGCGCAACGGCACCGCCAGCAGGGTGATATCGGTTTGAGTGATCTTCATAACGCTACCTTCAGTTCTTTCTCCGCCGCGCGGACCCGTTACAATAACCGAAGCACAGGGAGGTGCGGGGCATGAAGTTTCTGATTCTGGGGGCCGGCGCGATCGGCGGATATGTCGGCGGGCGGCTCACCGAAGCCGGGCGCGACGTCACCTTCCTGGTGCGCGACGCACGGCGCGAACAACTCGAACGCGACGGGCTCCGTCTCGAAAGCACCTACGGCGATTTCGCGGGCCCGGTGAAGACGATCAGCCAGGCCGAATTGACGCCGGATTACGACCTGATCCTCCTCACCTGCAAGGCCTACGACCTCGACGACGCGCTTGACGCCATCGCACCCGGCGTCGGTCCGGACACGATGGTGTTCCCGATCCTCAACGGGCTCGGCCACATCGCGATCATGAATGACCGGCTCGGCGCCGAACATGTCCTCGCCGGGACCGTGAAAATCTCCGCCGCCCGGCAGGCCGACGGCACGATCAAGCACATGAACGACTGGCGCTGGCTGAATTTCGGCGAGCAGGCCGGCGGCATCAGCGACCGGATCTCGGCGCTCCGCGATGCGCTCGACGGGGCCACGGGTCTCGAGCCCGTGGCGCTCGAGAACGCCATGCAGGAGATGTGGGAGAAGATGGTCCATCTCGCCACCGCGGCCGGGATGACCACGCTGATGCGCGCCAATGTCGGGCAGATCGTGCGCACGCAAGAGGGCGCGTCCCTGTTTCAGCATTTCCTCGAGACGACCGCCGAGGTCGCCAAGCGCTCCGGCCATCCGCCGAGCGATGCCTTCATGAAAAACTACCGGGCGTTGTTCTCGGACCCGCAGTCCAAATACGTGACATCGATGTTACGCGATATCGAGGCGGGCAACCGCTCCGAGGGGGAACACATCCTCGGCATGCTGCTCGCCACGGCGCGCGAGGTCGGCATCGATGAGCCGCTGCTCGCCACGGCCTATGCCGGTGTCAAAGCCTATGAGGCCCGCCAGAACGACGGCGGCCTGTAGGGATCATCAGGCCAGGCGCGTCGCGCGGGCGGCCGCCGAGTTGCTGTCGCCGCGCCCATAAGCCTCCGCTAACGCATCCAACCCGCGCAGCAATGCCGCGCGCTCGATCGCATCACCCTTGCCCAACGGCCCGGATTTGCTGCGCCAGAACCAGGCGGGCAGTCGGTGCTCGACACTCGCGCGCCGGGTCTCCGACCAGGCGAGCCGGCCCGCATTGCGCAAGACATTGTCACCGCGCGCGAAGATGTCTCGCGCCCGCGCATCCGCGTCGGGATAGAGGTTGGCGCCGCCGGCGTTCATCCCGGTGAGCCCGCTGGCGTAGCGTTCATAGATATGGGTGTAGGGCGTCGGCTTGCCGAAGGCGCGCCAGCGCATCACCGTGTAGACCCAGCCGGCATCCATCTGCGCCTGGGTGATGTGCCCCGAAAGCCGCAGGATGCCCAGCGGATCGCCCGATCTCGGATCGCGCGCGCCGTCCGCACCGACGACCAGCGCCCGCCTCGCATAGAACTCCGGCGTCCCGGCATTTGCCGGGCGGCGTTCGATCCGCGTGCTCTTGCGACGCACCGCATCCAGCTTTCGCTTTCTTCCCGCACGCGCCACCGGGTTACTCCGCCGCCTGGTACATAAGAGCCGGTTCGAGCAGCTGCGTCTGGCCCGGCACAACACGCACGGCCGGCGACCGTCGCCCCCAATCCTCATACCTGCGACCCGCATAAATTCGGGTCATGGCGGTCTTCGTAATCCGGCTGCCGGCGCGCCGCTCGCGCACCCGCGCGCGCTTCTTGCGCGGCAAGGCGGGCACACCGAACTTCATGCGCTGCCCATAGATGCTGGCCCGGCTCAGGCCGAGCAGGCGGGCGATCTCCAGATCGGTGCCCACGGCGCGTTGCCAGGCCAGCATTTCTTCGTCGGATCGCGGCGGCCACTGAAGGTCCGGCCGGTTGCGGCGAAATTTCGACACGTTCATCTCCCCCGGTTAGACTGAGAATTCGAATAGGAACAAAACAGGAACATTGTAACCACTCCTCCACCGAATGCATGCGGTATTTCCATTCACAGCTGACAAAACAGTGCAGCGAGAATGTTGTGTTTTTCACATTGCCTATGCAACTTAAAACATGATAATTTCGCAACACCCTGAAATTTCAATGGTTTGAACCAATGGAACTCGATTGGATCCGCGACGGGTTGGTGAAGCCCGGCAAGACCCAGCGCGGTCTGGCCACGGCACTGGGTGTCGACCCGTCGGCGATCAGCCGCCTGCTCGCGGGAACACGCCAGCTGCGTGCGGCCGAGCTTCCGGTGGTCGCCGCCTACCTGGACTCACCAATCCCGCAGAACCTCACACCCGACGCCGTACGGCCGGCAGACACACGCGCCATCGCAGCCAACCGCCCGGCCAACCACACCGGCATGAGCGCCCGGGACCTGCCCGTGCTGGGCACCGCCGTCGGCGGATCCGCCGGCGGGACGCCCGAGGTATATGACGGCCTGTTCCTGATGAACGGGGAAATTCTCGACTATATCGAGCGCCCCCCGTCTCTGCGCGGCGTCACGAGCGCCTATGCCGTGTACGTCTCGGACACATCCATGGTGCCGCGCTACTTCCCGGGTGAGACCCTGCATGTCCATCCCGGCCGCGCCGTGGTGCGCGGTGAAGACACCTTCGTCATCGTGCAGCTCCGGCCCGATGCGGAGGGTGAGCCGCCCCGCGCCCTGGTCAAACAATTCTCCCGGCAGACTTCTGACACGCTGTTTCTGAAGCAATTCAATCCCGCGCTCGAGCTCGAATTCCCCCTCGAGCAGGTCGAAAGCCTGCACCTGGTCATCTGGGCCGGTCGCGGCTAAACCGCCCGCGGCGAAGTCCTGCATCCGGCGCTTGACGAAAGTTGCGTTTTCCGCAATATCCTGTGCCATGCCAGCGCCGTTGATCGAAACATCGCGCCAATATCGCGAGCTGTGCAGTCGCATCGCGGCGCTGGAAACCCACGTCAGAGCGATCGATGCGGCCAGGTCCCTCGCCCTTGCCAACAAGACCGCCGGCCGGATCGCGACCGCGGATCTCCGCGACCTCCTCCCCCTCGAAGACGCCCGCAGCGACGTTGCCTACACCCTGCGGGGCCTGGTCCAGGCCGCGGGTGAGTGGGAGACGCGGAGATACACCAAACGGCACTCGCCCTGAGGCGGGTTTTCGTCTGCCACAGGCGCTTGCCTGTCCACCCCGGTTGCACCACCATGTGGCCAACAGGCGCCGACAACTCTGTCAGGCAGCCGACCTCATTGGGAAAGCACGCACGATGAAAAATGCACCCGACGGCGGCGATGCCGTCCTCCAGGCGTTCCGCAATCTCGGGATCGACTATGTGATGTCGTCACCGGGCTCCGAATGGGGCCCCGTCTGGGAGGCGATGGCCCAGCAGAAGCTCTCCAACGAACCCGGCCCCACCTACCTCACCTGCGCCCACGAGACCCTCGCCGTCGGTCTGGCGACCGGCTACACCTCGATCACCGGGCGCATGCAGGCGGTGATGCTCCATGCCGGCGTCGGCCTGCTTCAGGGCGCGCTCGGCATCGAGGGTGCGCTGCGCGGCGCCATTCCCATGCTCGTCATGTCGGGTGAATCCCTCAGCTTCGGCGACGACCCCGAGATCAATCCGGGCTTCCAGTGGCAGGCGCTTCTGAACCAGGTCGGCGGCAACGCGCGGCTGCTCGAGCCGCTGGTTAAATGGTCTCAGCAGATCGGCAGCGTCACCACCATGCACCAGCAGATCGTCAGCGCCGGCGAACTCGCCCAGCGCAACCCGCGCGCGCCGGTCTACGTCTCGGCTCCCATCGAAGTGATGATGCAGCCCTGGTCCCCGCCCGAGGACATGCGCACCCCGCCCCCGGCCCCGGTCGTCACGGCCACCGCCGACGATATCGACGCGGTCGCCCATATGCTGCTGGCGGCGAAGAACCCGGCAATCATCACCGAGGAGGCCGGCCGCGATCCGGCGGGCCACGCGGCGCTCGTCGAGCTTGCCGAACTGCTGGCAATCCCCGTGGTCGAGGGCCTGTTCGCGCTCTATGCGAACTTCCCGACCGACCACGCGCTGTATCAGGGCCCGGGCCGCCCGCCGCTGATCGATGAGGCCGACCTCATCCTCACAATCGGCTGTCGCCAGCCCTGGTACCCGCTGGCCAAGAAGCCCAGGAAAGCCCGCATCGTCGCCATCGACGACACGCCGTTCCGCGACCACATGGTCTATCAGCCAAGCGAGGCCGAACGGTTCATCGAGGGCAACATCACGGCCAACCTGGAACGCCTCGCCGAGGCCGTCCGGGCAGTCGGCCCCGATGCGCAGGCGGTCGAGGCGCGGCGCGAGACATGGACCGCGGCGTCGGACGCCCGGCGCGCGGAGCTGAAAACGATCGAGGTCGAAGCGGCGACGCGCGACACCATCTCGCCGGCACTCCTGGCGGCGGAACTCGCGAAGGCCGCGCCCGACGACGCGATCTTCGTCGACGAGTGCATCACCCATCGCCCGGCAATCCTGCGGCATCTGCGCAGCGGCGCGGCGCACAGTTACTTCCGGGTCAATGGCGGGCTCGGCCAGTCGATGGGCGTCGCCCTCGGCACCAAGCTGGCCGCGCCGGAACGCACGGTCGTCACCACGCTCGGCGACGGCACATTCCTCTACAACCCGGCCGTCCAGGCGCTCGCATTTGCCCGCGAGCAGCAGCTCGCGACCCTGACCATCGTGTTCAACAATCACGGCTACAACGCGATGCGCAAGGATCAGGAGAGCTACTACCCGGACGGCGTCGCGGCGCGGAACGACCTGTGGATGGGCCATCCCATCACCGAGTTCGACTACGCGGAGCTCGCGAAGCCATTCGGCGCATTCGGCGCAAAGGTCGAGAGCCCGGCCGAACTGCCCGGTGTCCTGGAGCAGGCCTTCGCGGCGGTCGCTGAGGGCCGCTCGGCTCTGCTCAACGTGCTGCTCGACGCCTGACTCGGACCAAAAACGCGCCCCGATCGGGTGCACGTCCCGCCTGCGCCTGAGATTTGCGGGCGGGTCTCGCGTGATCTAATACGCTTTCCAAAGTTTGTTTCCCGGCAACCGACAGCCGCAACGATGGGAGCAACCGGATGGCAATTCCGACAATCGAAGACATCCTCGACCAGGTCCTGCGCAGCGAGGGCGGGTTCGTCGAAGACCCGGCCGATCCCGGCGGGGCGACCAACCACGGTGTTTCATTGCGCTACGCGCGCGGTATCGGTCTCGACAATGACGGCGACGGCGACACGGACCTGGACGACATCCTGCTGGTGACCCCCGGACAGGCGCGCGACCTCTACCGCGACGATTTCTGGTCCGGCACCGGCATCAGCCGACTCCCCGGCGAGATCCAGCCCGTGATGGTCGACTGGGCCGTCAACAGCGGCACGCCCCGCCCGATCATGGCGATGCAGCGGGTGATCAACATGGCGCAGATCGGCTTCGTGCTCGACGATGACGGCGTGATCGGCCCGAAAACCCGGCGCGCGGCCGAACATGCCCAATTCGAAATGGGGACCTTCTTCAACAACGCGATCGTCGACGAGCGCATCGGCTTCTACCGGCACCTGGCAGAAAACCGCCCCGCCTCGCAACGGTTCCTGCGCGGCTGGCTCGCGCGCGCCGAACGCTTCCGGATGGAGACCGACATTGCTGCATAGACTGCTGAGCTTCATCCCCGGGATCGGCCCCATCCTGGCGGCCGGGACGGGCATCATCGATGCCGTCACCGGAAACAGACGTGAACGCGACACACAGGGGCATCTCGCAGATATGACCGTCCAGCAGCAGTTCGCGGCAGAGTTTCGCCGGCTCGAACGGCGCACCTGGTTCGACAGCCTGATCGACGGCCTCAACCGGCTGCCGCGCCCGGTCATCGTCGTCATGATCATCGGCTATTTTCTGGCGTCGTGGCGAGACCCGGAGGAATTCCAGATCATCAATCTGTCCCTCGATGCCGTGCCCGAGCGCATGTGGATCATCGCGGGCGTGATCGTGACCTTCTATTTCGGCGCGCGCGAACTCCAGAAATCCCGCGACCAGAAAAATCTGGCGCTGTCCGCCGAGGCCTTCGCGGAACAGCAGCGGCGGATCGGCATCCTGCGCCAGACCCAGCACGTCGCGTCCGGGACCTATGCCAACGAGATGGCGGATGAAACCGCGCCGCTCGGCAACCGCAGCATCGCGGAATGGAACCGGCGGCGGCAGGAAAAGGCGAACTGAAGTACGGGAAGTATCAACCCTTAAAGCCGTCATGCGCGGACTTGATCCGCGCATCTCCTCCCGCTGCCTCAGTCAGCGCCGCGCGAGCGCCGCCTGCATCTCCGACCGCACCCGGTCGGTGATTTCCGCCAACCCGTCGCGCCCACCCAGCTCGGTCGGCTTCAGCGCGCCGTCACGGAAAGCCGTATCGACCGCGGTACGGAATATCTCCGCGCCCTCGCGCAACTGCGGCGAGTCAATCCGCTCACCCAGCCAGTCGAGCATCATGGCGCCCGACAGGAACATCGCCGTCGGGTTCGCCTTGCCGCTGCCCGCGATGTCCGGCGCGGTCCCATGACAAGGTTGGAACACCGCGTGGCCGGGACCGATGTCTGCGGAGGGCGCCATGCCCAGCCCGCCCATCAGGCCGGCGCCGAGGTCCGACAGGATGTCACCCAGCAAGTTCTCCATCACCATCACGTCGAACACCCAGGGCTGCTTGACCAGCGCCAGCGCTGCCGCATCCGCGTAGATGTGTCGCGTCTCGATGTCCGGATAACGCGCGGCATGCGCGTCGAAGAGGCGTCGGAAGAAGCCGAACGACTGGAGGACGTTGGCCTTGTCCACGCAGGTCACGATGCCGGGGCCGCCACGCGCCTGGCGCGTCCGTGCCAGCTCAAATGAGAAATCGAACAGCCGTTCGCAGGCCGCCCGCGTGATCGTCAGCCGGTCGGTGGAGCTGTCGTCCGTCTCCTCGGCTTCGCCGCGATGGGCAAATAATCCCTCGGTGGATTCCCGGACAATCACGAAATCCAGACTTTGCCCGCGCGGGTCGGCCAGCGGCACCGGCATCCCCGGCTGGGTCGTAACCGGCCGCACCCCGGCGTAGAGCTCGAAATAGTCGCGCAGATCGATCTGCGGAACGATCTCGGTGCCGTCGGGATAGCGCACGTCAGGATCACCCATCGCGCCCAACAGGATCGCATCGGCCTCCGCCGCCCGGTCGAGCGAGGCCTGGGGCAGCGCGTCACCGGTCTTTACATAGTGGTCCGCACCCGCCGCCAGCGCCTCGAATTCGAGGGTCGGGCCGCCGAGTTTTTCTGTGAGCTCGCTCAGAATTTCGACACATGGCGCGGTCACTTCCGGGCCGATCCCGTCACCGGCAAACACCGCAATCTTGAGCTTGGAATTGTCCTGGGTCATGGCCTTGTCATTCCGAAACTGGCGAAACATGTACGCACCGCTGAAGCTACCACGTCGGCGACACCTGTCGTAGGCTGTCAGTACGGGTTTGAAGCCCTTTCCATGCATGCCACGAAGGAAACCACCATGCTGAAGAAAGTCTCCCTTGGCCGCTCGGGCCTGTCCGTGTCCTGCCTCGGCCTGGGCGCCAACGCCCTGCTCGACCCGGGTGAAGCCGAATGGGTCGCGACGGTCAACGAGGCACTCGACCAGGGCCTCAATTTCATCGACAGCGCGGCCATATACGGCATGGGGCGCAGCGAGTCTTTCTTCGGCGCCGTATTGGGCGAGCGCCGTCGCGACGTCGTGCTCGCCAGCAAGTGCGGCATCCATGTCGATGACGCCGGCAAGGTCGCCATCGACGCCAGCCCCGACACGATCCGACGCGAGTGTGACGAGAGCCTGCAGCGGCTCAACACCGATGTCATCGACCTCTACTATCTGCACCAGGTTCCCAAGGACACGCCGCTCGAGGACAGCATCGGCGCGATGGCGGATCTCGTCACCGCCGGCAAGGTGCGCAACCTCGCGATCTGTAACGCGACCGCCGATGAGCTGCGTAGGGCCCACGCCACCCATCCCATGGCGGCCCTGCAGACCGAGTATTCGCTGTTCACCCGCGAGCCGGAGACCGATCTTCTGCCCGTGTGCCGCGAGCTCGACATCGCCCTCGTCGCATATGGCCCCCTCGCCTACGCGTTCTTCGGCGGCGGCGTCCGAAGCCGCGAAGACGTGCCGGCGGGCGACGCATGGCGGCGCAGCAACCAGCGCTTCCAGGACAACGCATTCGATCACAACCTGGCCCTGCTCGACGAACTGACCGCGTTGGCGGCCGAGGTCGGGGCGACAACCGGTCAACTCTCGCTCGCCTGGCTGCTGGCCAAGGGTGACGACGTCATCCCGATCCCGGGGTCGCGTCAGCTGAAGCATCTGCGGGAAAACCTCGGCGCCTTCGACATTCCCCTCACGCCCGATCAGGTCGCCCGGATCGATGCCGCCTTCCCGCCCGGCGTCGCCCAGGGCGGGGCCCGGGGCGGGCATTCACCGCAGGTCGCGGATTTCTAGTTTCAGGGCTTCGACACCATGGCAGACGAATTCGACTACATTATCATCGGGGCCGGCTCCGCCGGATCCATTCTCGCCAACCGCCTGTCGGCGGGCGACGCGACCGTCTGCCTGCTCGAGGCCGGGCCGCCCGACCGCAATCCGTGGATCCATATCCCCGCCGGCTTCACGCGAACGCTGAGCAACCCCAAGGTGAACTGGCTGTTCGAATCCGAGCCGAGTGAGGGCACGGCCGGACGCGCGGTGTATGTCCCGCGCGGCAAGACCCTGGGCGGCTCCAGTTCCATCAACGGACACATCTACAACCGCGGCCAGCGGATGGACTACGACAGCTGGGCCCAGGAAGGGAACCGCGGCTGGGGCTATGGCGACATCCTGCCCTACTTCAAGCGCAGCGAGCGCCGCATCGGGCCTGCCAACAAGGGAGCCGGCGAGGATTTCCACGGCCGCGACGGCGAGCTCCCCGTCACCGACATCGACGGGCCCGAACCGATCTGCGACGCCTTCATCGACGGTGCCGTCGGCATGGGCATCCCGCGCAACCCCGACTACAACGGCGCGACCCAGGCCGGTGTCGGCTATTTCCAGCGGGTGATCGAGAATGGCCGCCGGGTCAGCGCGGCACGCGCCTTCCTCCACCCGGTCAAACAGCGACCGAACCTCGACATCCGCACCAATGCCCACACCCAGCGCATCCTGTTCGAGGGCAAGCGCGCCACAGGCGTGCGTGTCCTGCAGGGTGATCGCGAGGTCGAGATCCGGGCCCGGCGCGAGATCATTCTGTCGAGCGGCTCCGTCGGCTCGCCCCAGCTCTTGCAGATCTCCGGCGTCGGCCCCGCCGCACTGCTCAAGGATATCGGTGTCGAAGTGGTGCATGACCTGCCTGGCGTCGGTGAGAACCTGTCGGACCACTATGTCGTCCGCATGGTCGCGCGGGTCCGCAACGCACGTACGATCAACGAGCGCGCCCGCGGCCTTTCGCTGGTCCGGGAGGTCGCCGACTACGCTCTGCGGCGCCGGGGGATCCTCGCCATGTCGCCGAGCCAGGTCTTCGCGTTCTGGAAATCCCATCCGGCGATGGACCTACCGGACCTGCAGCTGATCTTCACGCCGGCCAGCTACAAGGAGGGCATGATCGCGCAACTCGACGACAATCCGGGGATGACCGCCGCCTCCTTCGCGTTGCGCCCGCTCAGCCGGGGCTATGTGCGCGCGCGCACGGCCGCGGCCGGCGACAAGCCCGCGATCCAGCCGAACTACCTGGCCCACGAGACCGACCAGCAGGTCACGGTCGCCGGGCTGCGCCTCGACCGCGCGATATTCAACACGCCGGAGCTCGCGCATTATTTCGATCATGAGATGACGCCGGGCAACGATTTACAGAGCGACGACGAGCTGCTCGACTTCGCGCGGCGCTACGGCACCACCGTGTTCCACCTGGTCAGCACGTGCCGCATGGGTGCTGCTGATCGCGACAACGTCGTGAGTGACGAGCTCAGGGTCCACGGCATCGAGGGGCTGCGCGTCGTCGACGCCTCGGTCATGCCGACCATGCCGTCGGCCAACACCAACGCCGCGACCATGATGATCGCCGAGAAGGGCGCCGACATGATTCTGGGGAACACCCCGCTGCCGGCGGCGAACCTCTAGGCAACGCCGTCAGGCGGAAAGCCGCTTCTCGAACTCAGTCATGATGCGCGCCCGCGCGCCGGCGAGCTTGCCAACCAGCTCGTCCAGATTGTCCTGCACCATCACGTGATCGCGTTTGCGGAATTTGCCGCCGATCATGACGCTGTCGACGTTGCCGGGATGCGCATGCAGGACGATCGCGCTGGCCGGGTCATCCATCGGCATCATATTCAGCCCCTTGCTGAGCAACACGATATCCGCCTGCTTCTTCGGTGTGATACTGCCGACGCGATGGCCCAAGCGGGCCATCCGCGCGCCGTCGATCGTCGCCCAGCGCAGCGCGTCCATGCAGCTGATCGAGACGGTGGGGTCCGCCGCGCCGTGCGCCTTGATGGCGGCGATATTGTCGAGATTTCGCTGGTGCTGCAGGGTCATGCGCATGGCGGCAAACATGTCGCCACTGACGTCGGACTCCAGGTCCGTGCCGATGGAGACCGGCGCACCACGGTCCCGCAAGTTACCGGTCTGCGGATTGCCGAAACCCATCTGCAGCTCCGACTCGATGGTGACGGTGACATTGCCTCCCGCCCCCAGGATCAAGTCCAGAACGTCGCCGGCGATGTCGTTGCCATGCACGATGTTGGCGTCCGGCGTGATCAAATTCTCGGCGGCAAGACGTTCGAAACCATCCGGGGCATACATCGGACCACCGCCGACATGCATGCTGGCGATCAGGTCCAGTTCGCGCGCCAGGATCATGTCTTCGCGCGTCGTCTCGTAGGTCGAGCGGGCCGGCCCCAGAATGCCAAGGCCGAACGTCACCAGCTGATCGTCGGACGAGAACTTGCCACCGCGCAACCGTTCAACCTCGCCCCGCGGCATCGGCACCTCGCTGAAGTGCTTCTGCCCCGGCTTGGGGTCCGGTTTCGGTGAGCCATGCAGGAACAGCGCGCGCAGGCCCGAATCCTCGAGCCCCGCGATGGCGGCATCGGTGTGGGCGGGTGTCGGGTTGTTATGACACCAGTCGACCAGGGTCGTTGTCCCGCAATCGATCTGGTTGAGCGCCCCGACAAGGGTCGATATGTGGATGTCGTCCGGGCTGAAGATCGTCGCCAGGCCTGCGTGTATACCCTTCATGTAGTCGGACATGGTCCAGTCGACCGCGATCCCGCGCAGCACCGTTTGCCAGGTGTGCAGATGCGCGTTGACCAGGCCCGGAATCATGATCTTGTCGGTCGCATCGATGATCTCGGTCCCTGCGGGACATTCCAGATCGGCGCCGACCGCGACGATGACGTCGTCATCGATCAACACATCGCCCGACGACAGATCGCCGATCTGCGCATCCATCGAAACGATGTGGGCGTTTTTGATCAGAATGGGCATCTCGCATTCCTCCATCGGGCGGCGTGTCACCGCGCACGCGACGTCAGCCTAGCCCAACAATCGGGGGCGCACATCTCTGATCGTGCCATACTGACACCGACAAAGACGGACTGAATACCGGGGGAAACGTCATGGCGGATTATGACGGCATCATCATCGGCGCCGGCCACAACGGGCTGACCACCGCGGCCTACCTGTCACGAACTGGCCAGAAAATCGCCGTGCTGGAGGCCAATCCCCAGATCGGCGGCGGCACCGCGACCGAAGAACCGGCCCTGCCCGGCCACCGCGCCAATCTGCACGCCAGCTTCTTCATGGGCCTTGGCCACGCGCCCCTGATGCGCGATCTCGAGCTGCAGCGTTTCGGCTTCTCCTATGTCGAACCGGAGGTCCAGCAGGCCGGCACCTTCCGCGACGGCAGCTGCGTCGTTATCCACAAGGATCTGGAAAAGACCTGCGCGTCGCTGGCCCGCTTCTCACAGCGCGACGCCGACACCTTCCGGGACCTGTACCACCGCTACGTAGAGGAAATGCGGCCCCTGCTGGTGTCGCTGATGTACAACGCGCCGCTGCCCCTGGACCAGCTGCAGGACCGGCTCTCGGGCCCGAAGGCGAAGGAGCTTCTCGGCCACGCCCAGCATGACCTGTTCTCCGTCGTGTCGGAGTATTTCGACGACGACCGCATCCGGACCCTTTTTACGTCGTACATGCATGTCATCACGACGGAGAATGTGCCCGGCAGCGGGATGGTCTTCCCCGGCATCTTCGCCAACGTGACCGGCTTCACCCTGCCGGTCGGCGGCGCCATCGCCTACCCGCTGGCCTGCGCGCGCATCGTCGCCGCATCCGGCGGCACCGTGCGCACCGACACGCGGGTGCGCGAGATCACGGTCACCGGCGGGCGGGCCACCGGCGTGGTGCTGGATGACGGCACGACGCTCACCGCCGACCGCTTCGTCGCCAGCTCCATCGACACACCCACGACGGTCGCCATGGCCGGCCGCGACCTGTTCGACGATGCGGTGACCGAGAAGCTCGACAACTGGCACTGGGGCAACCACAGCCTGGTGACCCTGCACCTCGCACTCAAGCAGGCGCCCATCTACAAGGCGCGCGACTTCGACCCGGACATCGATGCGGCCTACAACGTCTTCTTCGGCATGGAGGATCTGGACGAGGTGCGCAGCTGCTTTGCCGACTGCGAGGCCAAGCGCTTCCCCGATGTGCTGATGGGCAACGGCGCGTGCAACAGCGCGTTCGATCCGTCCTACGCCCCCGCCGGCCGCCATTCAGCCTTCTGGTGGCCCTTCGCGCCCTACGCGGTGGACGGCGACGCGGCCAACTGGGACGAAAAGCGCGCGGACTACACCCAGCGGATTCTCGAACGGTGGCGCGACTATGCCGTCAACCTCGGGGACGACAATGTCGACGCGACCTACCTCTACACGCCGCTGGATATCGAACGGCACAACACGAACATGATCCAGGGCGCGGGGCGCAT
>Ga0233427_10000350_pt1 | contig 59663 bp, 64 predicted proteins | sample SI_118_April2016_5_FD_179885 | JGI IMG/M metagenome (GOLD analysis project Ga0233427, IMG submission 179885) | Seawater microbial communities from Saanich Inlet, British Columbia, Canada - SI_118_April2016_100_MG | ecosystem: Environmental > Aquatic > Marine > Inlet | place: Canada: British...
TTATCTTTAATCCTAGCCATTACTACTTTTGTATCTTCCTCTGACCCGTTATGAAAAGTTCCCATAAGTTTATCAATAAAACTAGTATTGCCTCCAGAGTAATTACATTCAAAATATTTATGATGAATATAATGCATATAATCACCTGTTGGAATTGATGAGCCATTCTTAAAAATCATTTTTTCATATCCAGTATGTCCAGGTGTAGGAGCGACACCAGCATGAAACACATGATACATAGCTACAAGAGGATGGGAAGGAATAATCCAATGAATAAGAATTCCAGAGAAATAAATAATATGCTCTATTGGATGCATCGACATCCCCGACCAAGGACCTGTATTAGTATTTCTATGATGTACCTTGTGAGCTATGCGATACAAAGGTCCCCAATGTAACAAACGATGTGCTAAATAAAAATGTGCATCTCTTATAAAAGGAATTAAAAAAAATAAGACACAACAGTAAATTGGATAAATTTCCCAACTAACATATGGAATTATTTGGTTAGCGAATGCCCAGAATGTAATAACTTCATAAGCAGTCCATAAGGGTATGGCACTGCAAAAGGTATAGAAAAGATTATCTTTAGTTTGATCATTAAATAAAAATTTTGAATTATTTGTTTCTATTGGCTTTGGATTATATTTAAAGGACACCCCTTGGTTTTTAAATCTTAAATGAAAAAAACCCGTCCAAACCAATATTATTGCTGAATTTCTAAAAAATATAAATGCAATCCATCCAACTTCTAATGTTTTCATTGTTTCTAATGAAGGGGTTAAAAAGAAATATGTTGCAATTGTAATTAGGGCAAAAACTACTGTCCAAGGAAAAAACATGCCAGGATAACTAAATATATGTTTTAATAATTTTATAGGTTTAAAAGGATAAACATGTGGGGGATTAACAGCTATGGTACCAAAAGGTTTCCAATGACCCCTTTTATCTCTTGTTCCGTAATCTTCATCTTTTAAAATTTCATCTTTCATGAAATTAATTTCTTTTTTCTAAATTATTTAAAAAAATATCTAGCTCATTTTCTTCAATTTCTACAATATTTTTTTTCTCAGGAAAGATTCCGGAATGCACATCATCATAAAATTCTTTAAATGCATTTTCTCTTTCTATCTGTAATCTTGCAAATTCTTGTTGAAAATCTCTATATTTTTTTGCATGACGAGGTATGCGGCCTTTTGTTGTTCCTAAAATATCACAACCAAAAACATATTCAACATCACACCCTGGCCCACTACCCATTGACATTACTGTTGGTTTTACTTTTTTTGAAATTGCTTCTGCTATTTTATAAGGAACGCATTCCATTTCAATTGCAACACCTCCTGCTTCTTCAATTTTTAAACATTGATCATAAATCATCATTGCTTCTGATGAAGTTTTACCTACGGCCACAAAACCACCAGTCCAGGTCCTTTTAGGTGGTACAAGACCAACATGACCAAGGCAGGGAATTCCTTCCTTATATAAATTATTAATAAGATCGTACCTCGTATTACAATAAAGCATATCAAAACCATGTTCTAATATTTTAAAAGAAAACTTTTTAGCTTCATCTAAAGTTGGTATCAAACTGTCTGGCGCCCCACAATGCATGAAAGCTGTTGGAGCAGCTTCTCTCATTTTTACTAACTGACTAAAATTAGGATGATCATCATCATTTTTATATTCTCCCGCTATGCCTGTTGCTAACATTTCAAAGCCTACTTTATCAGCTGCAAGAGCTTCTTCTTCATTCTTAACAAGAATACAAACTAATTTTTTTTTACCTTTAAAATTTTGCAGATCTTTTACAGTTATTTTTTTTCTCATTAGGTGTTTTTATAAATAATTTTTTATTTAAAACAACTTTAATACTTACAATTAATAAAAATATTAAATTTTAATATTTGGTATTTGTACATCAATAAAATAGTTTTTATCTTTTGCTTGCTTAAATATTGCAGGAATTATTGATTTATAGGCATGAAAAACACCTTTTAAAGGTAGAGGCATTTGATCTTTAACTACTTCATGAAATTTTTTTAAATTATGACAGGGTATTTTAGGAAAAATATGATGCTCAATATGATATTCCATATTGGAATATAAGAAGCTAAAAAAAGGATTTAGAATTACAGTTCTAGTACTTTTTCTATGGTCTTTAACGTTATCAGCTAAACCTGCATGTTGAGTCATGCTACAAATCATTAAAATAGTATTTCCATAAAATGGAGGTAAAATAATCATAATGATTGGGAGCCAAGAATTAAAATAAATTGACACAATAATAATTGCTAACCAGAACAAAACGTACCAACGTGAGCTATTAATTACCATCGTAATTTCTTTTTCTGGCACGGTTAACTTCACTACAGGTGAAATTATAGCTAATGCATGTTTGATTATTTCAAAGTGCGTAAAATGTCTTACTTTTTGTATATTAATTATTGGGCCTAATGGAAGAAAATTTAATAAAAATCTTATAGGCTCAGTTGGTCTAGGACTGTTATTCTCATAATCATATACTTCTTCATGAGTAAAAATAGTATAAGTATGATGATGAAAGTGACTCCATTTCCATCGGACAGATTCAAAACCACCTAACAACGACGTTATATTATAAAATATTTTATTTAACCAACGTGATTTAAAATAAGTTTCATGATTTGTTTCATGTTGTACACTGATCACCTTACAATAAAAAATATTCCCATATAATAACAACGAAGGGAGAGACCACCATGTCCCCCATGAAATGATACATAAATATCCTGATATAACTAACATTATAATAAATAACAAAAAATCTAAAAAGCCCTTTTGATCAGATCGTTTAGACAATCCTTTCAATATTTTTTTATCAATATTTGGTTTATACCAAGTATTTAAATCAACTTCGCCGGCAAACATTTTAATTAAAATTTCTCTGATAATTTTAAAAACTTTTCATACTCCTTGTCTTCTATGCCAACAGTAATTTTGGGGTCATTAAATTTTTTATTTATGGTATCAGCATGAAACTCTTTAAAAGCATTTACTCTCTCAACCTGAAGTTTTGCATATTCTGTTTTAAAATCTCTATAAATTCTTGCGTGACGTGGAGTGTGTCCATCTGTGTAACCAAGAACATCATTAGCAAATAAGTACTGACCATCACAACCAGATCCACTTCCCATTGAAAGAGTTATGATATCTACTTTTTTAGTTACAATTTCTGCAACTTTTGGAGGCACAACCTCAAACTCAACTCCAACAACACCAGCATCTTGTAGCTCAAGAGTATGTTGTAGCACTTTAATTGCTTCATCAGCTGTTTTGCCTTGAGCTTTAAATCCACCGATCCATGTTGCATTTCCAGGAACTAGTCCAACATGGCTATTTATAGGAATGTATTCATCTCGAAGTGCTCTCAGCCATTTATAACTCCAGTTACCTCCATAAATAACATCGGCTCCAATATCTAAATACTTGTGTGATAATTTCATAGCTTCATATTCTGATGCAACACGCACAGCTCCACCTGATTGCATAAAACATGTTGGTGCTGCTTCACGAATTCTTTTTAATTCATCAAATGAATTATATACTCCAAATTGAGGAGCATCATGAGAAGTGCAAATCATATCAATATTTGCTTCTTCAGCAGCTGAAGCTTCTTCTGCGCTATGTACAAACATAACACTTAATTGTCTTTTACCTTTAGATTGTAAATAATCTTTAACTGTTAATTTTGTTCTACTCATTAATACCTCCTAATTATTAGGATATATTAATATAAACTAAATCATTTTCAACTTTAACTGGATAAGTTTTTAAATCTTCACAGGCTGGAGGGCTTATGGCTGCCCCAGACTTAATATCAAATATTCCTTGGTGCATAGGACATTCTATTTCACCGTCCATAACTAAGCCTTCCTCTAAATGCACCGCTTCATGAGTACAAATTCCATCTGTAGCAAAAAATCCATCTTCAAGCTTATACACACAGTATGTTTTATTGTTATAATCAAAGCGAATTATGTCTTCAATATCCATATCTGCAGTACCACTTACAAGCTGCCAATTTTTGTTTTCAGTTTCCATATTATTTACCTAGTTAAATTTTATTAAATTCAAGTTTTATACATTTTTTTTTAAAAAATAATATTCTTAAATGACATTATATGAAAATCATACTAAAATACTTAATGTTAAAAAAAAACAATCATAATTATCCTTTTAAAAAAATATTTTATATTTTGGATAATAAATTTAAGTTTGAAATAATATATTATTTAATCCAAAAAAAAATGCGTTTTGGAGAAATTAAGAATAATTTATTAAACATAAATCAACAATTACTCACAAAGTTACTTAAACAGTTAGAAAAAGATAAATTAATTAAAAAAAAACAATTTAAAGGTTTCCCAAGAAAAGTAGAATATAGCATTACTTCTTTCGGTCTTCTATTTAAACCAGTAGTTAATAACTTGTTTAAATGGGAAGAAAAAAATAAAACAATTTTAATAAAAAATATTAAGAGCAAAAAAACTGAATCTTTATATGATTATTACTAAAATAAATTAAATTTTATTTAACTTATTATTTTTATCTGAAAGTAATTCGTTAGTTACTTTAGTTTTTTTTTCTGAAAGTTTTCCAGCTAACCGAATATCTCTTCCTATTTTTCCTCCTACGCCCAAACCACAGGCACCCACTATTTTTCTATTTTTAAGAAAAAAATAAATTATTCCTTCTTCAAGAGTTGAGCCTCTTTGTGCAGTAGCATCATAATTATTACAAATGCCTGTTAGTTGTAAATTTAAATTAAACTGATCAGACCACATCCAAGGTATTTTATTGTAAGAAGTTTTTTGTCCTATTAAATTTTTACCAGCGTTTATTCCATGATTTTGCGCATGTTTATATGACTCAAGGCGCATATATTCCTGATAAAAGGGATGATAAAAATTTGACACATCACCTGTTGCATACACATCTTCTATTGAAGTTGCTGAAAATTCATCGGTGATAATTCCATTATCAATTTTTAAAGAGGTGTTTTGAAAAATTTCTGTATTAGGTAAAGAGCCAACACCTATAATAATTAAATCAGCTGATAAAATTTGATTATTATGATTAATTTCATATGAATTAATAATTTTTTTAATATCTTTAATATCAGCATTTAAATGAATTTTAGTACCTACAGCCTCATGTTTATCTTGAATTAAATTAGCTATCTCTAATGGGATCACTCTACCCATCAACTGACTAGCTCTCTCAAGAATTGTAATATTTTTTCCTTTCTGTACTGCTGATGAAGCAATTTCTAAACCTATAAAACCACCTCCGATAATTGTAATATTATTAGCCTCATTAATTTTATTTTTTAAAATATTACTCTCTTCAAAATTTCTTAAATAAATTATATTCTCTTCAGGTAAAATTGTTTTACCACTTATCACTAAATGCCTATTAGTAGAACCTGTAGCTATTAATAATTTATCATAATCATAATTTTTTAGTGAACTGCTAATTTTTTTATTATCAAAATCAACTTTGTTTATTTGGGTACTGCCAATAAAATTAATTTTATTTTCTTTATAAAAATTTTCTGGAAAAAAAAGAAGATCATCAAATGTAACTTTATCTAAAATATAATCTTTAGATAAAGGTGGTCTTTCATATGGTAAGTATTTTTCTTCACTAATAATAGTTAAATCTGACTTAATATCAATGGATCTAATCTCTTTTGCAGCATATGCAGCAGCTTGACCCCCGCCAAGGATTAATATTTTTGATATTTTATTCATTAGTTGAAACCATAAGCAAGTACTTTAATTTATTTATATTTTATATGTAAGTGTATAATATTTTATTTACTTAGTATGAAATTCAAACTAAATCCTTAAACAGATTTTGGAAGCTTTCTATCTGGAACAAAGTTTGGATCATAAGCTTGTTTGATAATGGCAGGAATGATATCTCTGTAGGCACTGATTAAACCTTTATTAGGTTTAGGCATTTGATCTTTAATCATCTCGTGCAGTTTAGGTAAGTTGTACCAGGGTACTTGTGGAAACATATGATGTTCTTGATGGTATTCTAACTTTACATATAACCAACTAAGAATTGGATTTAAAATAACCGTTCTCGAATTTACACGGTGATCTTTAACATCAAATGCAAGTCCTGCATGCTGAGTTAAACCACATAGTGCAAAAAAAGTATTTCCATAAAATGTAGGTAATAGAAAAAATAAAACTGGGAGAATAGTGTTAAAGTAAATTGATAAGATAATTATAGATGCCCATATAAGCATATGTATTCTAGAGGAAAGAAAAACCTTCCATTGATGCTCTTTAGGAACACAGTCTTCAATGACTGGTGTCATGATACCTAGGGAATTTTTTAAAGTTTCTGCTAAATAAGATTGATGAATCCAAAGTAATGGGCCAAAAGGCATAAAGCTAACAAAATATTTAAAAAGTTTACTTGGTCTATCAACTTGAATTTCAAAATCCAAAGGTTCTTTTGTATGAAGAGTATAACTATGGTGTAGAGTATGAGTCCATCTCCATCGTACTGGCTCAAAGTTAGTCATAAAAGAAAAAATGTATTGGAAAAATTCATTTAACCACCTTTGCTTAAATAAAGTTCTATGTCTGCTTTCATGATCATATGCACCACTAAAAGAATATATGGTTCCATAAATCCAAAACCATAAAATGGTCCAATAAGTACCCCAGGTATAATAAGCTAAATAACCAGAGCCTGCCAAGGCTATGAAATACATACTGGTGTAAATTATTCCAGGCATGGTTCTCTTGACACAAAGTTTTTTAAACTCTTTTTTATCAATATCTGGTTTCCACCAAATATTTTTACCAAGCTTTTCTTCTAAGTCACCAGATATATTAGTATCTCTAATTACAACCATTTGAAGTAAATTATATCGTAAATATTATTTTTCAAGTGAAAAAAGATCACATATTTTCATTAAGTATGTATTTCATACTAAAAAATTTTACATAAAATTTCGTAAAAACCCTTTTAATTAAATTGCGTATATGTTTAAGTTTCATATATGAAATATTTATATGGAGGTAAAATGAAAATATTTAAATTATTTGCATTATTCTTTGCAGCTTTATTGATAGCTGTACCTGCAAGTGCAAAATATAAATTTAGTGTCCTAACTCAAGTTGATACAAGTAACACTTTTTGGCAAGGTATCAAAAGAGGGATGGATGATGCATGCAACACTTTACAAGTAGATTGTCAGTTAGTTTTCAATCAAGAAAATGGAAATTTACAAATGCAATTAACTAATCTTGAGGCTTTAGTTGAACAAGGTATTGACGGTATTTCACTTGTTATAGTTGAAGATAATATGTTTGATGAAGCAGTACAAAATGCAATAGATGCTGGAATTCCCGTAATCACAACTAACGTTGATGATTCTGAGGGAGCAGAAGGTAATGCTAGATTAGCATTTGTAGGACAAGATTTATTCCAAGCAGGTTATGAATTAGGTAAAGAGTTATCAAAGTCTTTTCCTGATGGTGATACGCATGTACTTTTAGGTCTTTCAGCACCTGGACAAAGTTGGGCGGAAGCTCGTATTGGGGGTGTTAGAAAATTTATGGAAGAATATAAAACTGCTAATCCAAACAAAAAAGTTACATGGGATACTATTGACTCTGGTCTTGATACAAGTGTTACTGGCCAAAGAATTTGTGCTTATGTTCAAGGACATCCTGAAACAACTGCTTATTTTGATGCTGGATTTTGGGGAGCTGGAGCAGGAAACTGCTTAAGAGATCTAGGATATAAACCCAATGAATTATTAATGGGAATGTTTGATCTTGTTGATATAGTTATGGACGAAATGGACGAAGGTTATGTTCACTTAACAATAGATCAGCAACCATATCTTCAAGGATACCTACCTATACTTCAAATGTATTTAATGAAAGAATTTGGATTAAGCGCATGGGATGTAAATACAGGTAAAGCATTTGTATATCCTTCAGATGTTGCAGACGTTCGTAAATATATTGAAATGGGCGTAAGATAAAATTATAATAATCATATATTTGCGGTCAATATTAATTTGACCGCAAATAATTTTTAAACATGTTTAGCAAAAACAAAATCAAATCCCTTCTTTCTAGACCAGAGTTCAGCGCCTTAGCTATTTTTATTTTTCTTATAGTTGTCTTTACTTTTGTTAATGAACGTTTTTTAAATTCAAGAAATTTTATGGTTATACTATCTACCTACCCAGAGTTAGCTCTGGTAGCTTTAGGTATCACCATACTTATGATTTCAGGAGAATTTGATTTATCAGTAGGGTCAGTATTTGCCGTCTCACCTATTGTTACTATGATATTAATTGCTGATTATGAATTACATTATATCGTATCTATTTTATTAGGTTTATTGGCTGCTGCATTTATTGGATTTGTAAATGCAATTGTAACTGTTAAATTTAAGATTCCATCATTCATTGCTACTTTAGGTATGCTGTTTATGGCAAGAAGTATAGCAGTAGTTATCAGTGGTGGCTTTCCCCCAAGTGTCCCTAAAGATTTACCTACTGATTGGTTAGTGGGAAGAGTTGACATGTTAAGAGTTTCAATATTTTGGCTAATAGGCATAGCTTTGATCTGCAATTATATACTTAAAAAAACTAATTTTGGCAGTTGGATATATGCCACAGGAGAAAATAAAGAAGCAGCTAAAGACCTTGGAATAAATACTTTTTGGGTCAAAACAACTTGCTTTATTATATGTTCAGTTCTTGCAGGTTTTGCTGGAATAATACAATCCTTCAGAATTAAAACTGTTATTACAAGCCTGGGTCAGGGATTAGAATTACAAGCCATAGCTTCTGCAGTTGTTGGCGGAGCTTCACTTATGGGAGGTATTGGATCTGCATTTGGAGCACTAATTGGAACATTTTTACTTTTAATAATTGATAATATTTTAATACTTTCGAGAATTGACGGGAATTGGTTTAAATTTGCAGTCGGAGCACTTATTGTAATTGCTGTTATCTTAAATACTCTTACAAAAAATTCAGCTGATAAAATTAGGTTGAAAGATGATGATTAAGTTGTAATTTATTATTATGTCAAAAGATTTATTAAAGTGTAGCAAATTAAATAAATGGTATGGAAATCTTCACGCCTTAAAAAATGTTGATTTGGAAATAAACAAAGGAGAAGTCATTGGTTTAATTGGCGATAATGGTGCAGGTAAATCAACTCTAATAAAAATTATTTGTGGTGTGCACGGGTTAGACAATGGAGAAATTTATTTTGAAGGTCATAAAGTTAATATCAAAAATCCTAAAATGGCCATGGACTTAGGAATAGAAACTATTCATCAATACAACACCATGTTTCAAGAAATGTCTATTGCTAGAAATGTATTTATTGGGAGGGAGCCAGTAAAATTTGGATTAAGCTCTCTATCGATCTTAAATGAGAAAAAAATGAATTTAGAATCTATGAAAGCTATAAAAGATGTAGGTTTGGATTTAAGATCACCTCATATTCCAGTAAAAGAATTATCAGGTGGGGAAAGACAGGGAGTTGCAATTGCAAGATCGATGTACTTTAAATCTAAAATGTTAATTTTAGATGAACCAACAAACCATCTATCAGTTAAAGAAACTCTAAAAGTCTTGGAATATGTTCAAAGTCTTAAATCAATCGGCATTGGAAGTATTTTTATCAGTCACAATTTATACCATGTTCATGAGATTGCCGATAGAATTGTTGGTATGGCAAGGGGTGAGAAAGTTTGTGATATGCCTAAAGAGGATACAACAGTTAACGAACTCATAAAATTAATTGGATAATTAGGAGATTAAATGAATAAAAAAAAATTAACTGTTTATGATTTGCTTAAATTAAAAGGAAAAAAACAAATTCATGACGTGTATGTAAATAATGTTGAAGAAGCTATTGCTGCTGAAGAAGCAGGCATAGATATGATTGTGACTGCTTATGGCATGCCTCAACACGGTATTTATGGAACGTTTGATGATGTCAAAAGAATTAGAGAGGCAGCACCTAACACTCATTTAATGAGTGCAGCACCGGAAAGATCATTTGCTACAGAAGATGAAGCAGTTAGAGCGGCTTACAAACTGTTATCAATAGGGTGTGACTCTTTTTATACCAATAATAGTACAAATATTATTAAAGCTCTTTATAGAGAAAAAGTTCCTGTAATTAGTCATGTAGGTTTAATCCCAGGACATGCTAATTGGCTAGGTGGCTTTAGAGCTATTGGCAAAACTGCAAAAGAAGCTATGGGAGTATTGGAACATACTCTAGAATTAGATGATGCTGGAGCTATTGCAGTTGAATTAGAAGTAGTTCCAACAAAGGTAGCAGAAATTATTACTAAAAAAGTTAAACTTTTAACCATATCAATGGGAAGTGGGTCACTATGTGATGGTCAGTATTTATTTTCTCAAGATATATTGGGTTATAACACAGGTCACATACCAAGACATTCAAGAATTTATAAAAACTTTAATAAAGAGTTTGATAGACTGCATAAAGAAAGAGTAGCAGCATATAAAGAATTTATTAGTGATACTGAAAATAAAAAATTTGATGATCCAAAAATTACAGTATCAATAAATGCAAAAGAGTATGATCAATTTCTAAACTTTGTTGAAAAAAAATGAGCCTTAAACTCTATCTTTAGCGCCAGTAATCAAAGCATGTAACTTTCTTATATGCTTAATAAATTCTCTTTTTTCTTATTTTTTTTATTTTTCCATATCTGCTTAAGAATTTCTATATGGACTGATAAAATTGATGACTCGACTTCATCTGTGTGAGGCTTAATTAAGTTATGAAATTTTGGAAGTTTATGGAATGGCACACTGGCGTATAAATGATGCTCAATATGATAAGGCATATTCCAATAAAGAAATTTTAAAAATGCGCTTGGAAAAGATGTTCTAGTATTATGTATCATGTCCGCTGTTTCATCTTTTCCTGTATGCTCTACCATTCTTACTAATCTTAAGAAAGGCTCGCCTAGTATTCTTGGTATAAACCAATAAATAAGAAAAAAAGTTGAACTAAAATAAATTGAAAGAAAGATTATTAAAATGTATCCAATTGACATCATTCTTGATTCAAATATCAATGATTTGATTTCACTTTCTGGAATATAGTTTTTTTCAGATTCACTTGTTTTACCCAAAGAATGTCTAAATAAGTTTTCTATTATTCTAATCCATAAAGTAAAACTGGTTACATGCTTAAGATAATCGATATATCCTGAGGGAAAATCAACTTTATCAGGATCTTTTTCTGGATGTTGTGTAAAAGTATGATGCGCCATGTGTCTATATCTTCCATTTAGAAAAGATCTTAGAAGCACAAAACCTATAAAATAACCTACAATTTCATTTAATCTCTTATTTTTAAAAGCAGATTTATGTATACACTCGTGAAGTCCAGCATATAGAAAAGCTATGAAACTTCCATGAGCTGTCATTACTAATATCTTAAGGAATATATTTGCTGAAAAATGGATTAAAATCCCCGAGAACAGTATTAGTCCTAAATGTATACAAAGATGTATTATACCACTAATATTATTTCTTTTCAAAAAAGGTCTTAATTTGTCTTTAGAAATTAACTTTGAACCATGATAGGGCCATTGATATTCTGTATTAATTTCCATCTTAAAACTTAAATAATATTTAAATTATATTTATCAAATATATTTTATGAATACAAAATATGCTTATTAACTATGTTTTGGAAATAGAGTCTATTTGATAAGAATATAGATTTATGATAATTAACATATTCATGAAAAAATTATATACTTGGGGAGGTAAGTTTGCTGACAGAAATCTTACTGTATCAGATTTATTAGAAAACAAGGGTAAGAAAAAATTCCTACAAACAACTGCCACTAATAGTGAAGAAGCTTCAGCTGCTAAAGAAGCGGGCATAGATATGTTATTGTGCAAATCACCTTTTATAGATGAAATAAGAAAGGGAGCGCCGGATATTTTCTTGACTGCAACTATAGATCTTGCTTTATTTCCAACAACTACTGAAGTTTTAAATGAAGCATTTCGTGCAATGTCAGTAGGCGCTGATCAAATTTATACTGCAAGGGGTCCACACATAGTTGAAATGTTATCTAAGGAAGATATTCCTGTTATGTGCCACTTGGGATTAGTGCCAAGAAAATCATCATGGAAAGGTGGTTTAAGGGCAATTGGAAAGACTGCGGAAGAAGCTTATAAATTATTTAATGAATTCAAAACAATGGAAAGTGCTGGAGCTTTTTCAGCAGAGTGTGAAATTATTTTAGAAGAGGTAATGCTAGAAATAAGTAAAAAAACATCTCTAATTACCAGTTCTTTAGGCTCTGGTTTAAGCGGAGATATAATTTATTTATTTCAAAATGATATCTGTGGGGAGCAAGAAAATATTCCAAGACATGCAAGATCTTTTGGAAATATTCTAAAGTTAAAGAATGAAATTTATAGAGAAAGAGTTAATTCTATAAAAAGTTTTAAGTCTGCCGTTCAAAATCAAACATTTCCGAAGAGTAATGAGCTTGTAAATATTAATAAAAAAGAGCTTGAAGCATTTAAAAAATTAATTTCTTAATTTTTTAGTTTCATAATATAGTTTTTATCTATATTTAAATATTTAATTTAGGTAAAAACTATATGAAATATATTAATTTTAGCCAATTGAGATCTTTTCATGCCGTAGCTAAAACTGAAAGTATTACTCTTGCTGCAAAGCTGTTAAACATAAGTCAACCTACTATTACAAAACAGATACAGCTATTAGAAGAATTCTATTCTATTAATGTAATAAACAGGCATGCCCGTGGTATTTCTCTTACAGATTTAGGGCGAAAACTTTTTGAAATAACATCTGGAATTTTTGAACTTGAAGAGCAAGCTATTCAACTTTTTTCTTCTAACCTTAACATACATAAAGGGACTTTAGTAACTGGTACTTCAGGAACTTATTATATTATTAAACTAATAAAAGAATTTAAAAAATTACATCCAGGAATTGAATTAAAAATTATTTCAAGTAATTCAAATGAAATTTTAGATAAATTATATAATTTTCAAATAGATTTAGGCGTCATTGGAAAGCCCCTTAAGGAAAATTTTAAGTCAGACTTATATCATATCCCTTACTTAAAACAAAAAATTGTAATTATTGCTGGTAAAGGTAATAAGTTTTACAACAATAAAACAATTAAGTTACATGAATTAAATGGAACTAATTTCATTAATAGAGAAACTGGATCTGAAACCAGAAGGGTTTTTGAAGAAAATTTAAGCAAAGCTTCAATTAATGTAAATACAATTATGGAAGTAAGTAGAACTACGATGGTTCAAGCTGTTAAAGAAAATATTGGACTTGGTCTTATATCTGAGCCAGAATTTGATAACTATAAAGATATAAAAAAAATCCATATAGAAGATTATGATATTTTTACTCAAGCTTATTTAGTATGTTTAAAAAAGAAAAAAACAGACAATTTGGTTAATGCTTTTATTGAAACTGCTAAAAAAATTATTTTAGAATAAGTAAATTTTTTTTTAATTTTTAATCGTAATTTTTTTTCCTAATGAATATTTACAGTTCATTTTAACTAAGCAAAATTTACAATACTAATAATATATTAATACTTTAGAGGTGAATAATTATTAGCATTAAAATTATATGTATAAAAACTAAACAATCAAATAGATTAGTATGATAAACATACATTAAAAGTATATATTTTTTTTAAGAGACTCTATAGAAAGCTTTATTACAATATTATTTCAACTAATTATTTGAATTTGTTCAATCATTTCAATAAAATATCACAACAAATTACTAAAATATATATTTTTTGTGAATACTTCTCATTCATTTATTATATAATATTTTGTATAAATTTTTGTATAGGTTGAATTTTAATTTGTTATCTTTAACAAAAATTAAAAATATTAAGGGAGGTAATATGAAGTTAATTCGTAATTTAATTATAGGAATTACATTTTTGTTTTCAGCTAATTTATATGCTGCTGATATTCATAGTCATATAAATAATTTAATTGCTGAAAACCAAAAAGGTTGGAAAGAATTTAAAAATGAAGAATTGGGAAAATTTTTCAAGAAAGATGGATTTAGGGACTTTCTTGATGTTTACCCTGTTACATCATTGACTGGAGGTTTTGAATGGAAACCTGGTATGGGAAGAGAGTTTGAGGGACCTTTAAGCGGGTTGCCTATTAAAGCTCCATTTAGTGATTATATTCCAATTGCAGAAGGTCCAGTATTAAATGCAGACAAAACATACAGAATAGGTTTTGTTTACCATTGGGGTTTTCATCCATGGTTAATTAGTCTTGCAGATACTGCTGTTTATGAAGCAAATCTTCATTCAAACGTAGAAATAGAAGTATTAGATGCAGAGGGTGATGATAATAAAATGGGTCAAATGATTGATGATTTTATTGCAAAACAAATGGATGCTATCGTAATGTGGCCTGCAAGAGAAGCTCCTATGGGTCCTCCTGTAGAAAGAGCAGAGGCTGCTGGTATTCCTGTTGTCAGTCTTGATAGAAGAGCTGCAGCTCCAAATATTAGTTCTGAAGTTTTAGGAAACTTTTATGCTAATGGTTTGCAACAAGGTCTTTATTTAAATCATGTTGCTAATGGTGAAGGTAATATTGTTATGAATAGAAAGCCTCTTGGAAGTACTGCTGACTCAATGAGATCTGGCGCATTCATGGAAGCTATTGGTGATTATAATTATGTTATCAGTGAATCTATGCATACAAATAGTTCTAGAAAAGCTGCTTTTGAAGCTACGCAGGACGCTCTTCAAGCTCATGATGATGTTTCTGTAATTTTTAACACAGGTGGTGAGGAAGCCCTAGGTGCACTTGATGCAGTTTTAGAAGCTAATAGATTAAACTCAGCTCCTGGCGGTGGAAAAATTATCATTCTTGTTAATGATGACTCAAAAGAAACTGTTAATGAAGTTAGAAAAGGTAATATGGATGTAGTAGTACCATATACTCCTCTTTTAGGAGGCATTGGTGTTAGAGCGGCAATATTACATATTGGAGCAAAAGAAGGTTTGAATGAAAAACCTCCTAAACAAATTGTAACTCCTAATCTACCAATGATTACAAAAGAAAAAATGGTAATCGCAGGAATTGAAACAATTACTCCAGATGAATGGCCATATGCGTATGGACCTGAAGCTGAGTAAAATTTTAATTTGATTATTGAATAATTTTAACTTTCTCCTTAAGATCAAATAAGGGGAAAGTTTTTTTCATGAATTTTAAGTTATTAAACAATACTGGAAATAATATTAATCTTTTAATTCTATTTTTTATACTTTGTTGTTTTGCTGTATTTATAAGTCCTGCCTTTTTAGATTTTGATAATATTCAAAATATAATTAGAACTGTAATGGTTTTAGGTATCATTGCCTTCGGCATGACCATGGTTATGATACTTGGTGAAATTGATTTGTCTGTAGGCTCAATAGCAGCTTTCTCATGTGCTTTTGGTGGATTATTTGTTGATAGTAATTCTTCTTTTATTGTAATTATTTTAACTCTTTTAGCAGGAACCTTTTGTGGTTTTCTAAATGGTATAGGTGTTACTATTATTAAAGTTCCATCTCTAATTATGACTTTAGGCACAATGGCCATAATTAGGAATGTTGGTTATATAATGACAAAAGGACAAGCTGCATATCCAACAAAATTAGAAGTTTATATGGCAAGCGCAAAAGGTTATGTGGGTATATTTCCTATCCCAGTTATTATCTTCATAGTACTTTCAATTATTTGTGCAATTTTTATCAGATTTTCTACTATTGGTAAGAGTTTTTACGTTGTTGGTTCAAATCCCGTAGCAAGTATTTTATCTGGAATCAGTAATAACGCTTCAAAAATTATTGCATTTACAGTTTGTGGACTTTGCTGCTCAATTGCTGGCTTAATTCAGAGTGCAAGATTGGGACAAATTGATCCGCATATGGGAATAGGTTGGGAGTTAACAGTAATAGCAATAGCTGTTTTAGGCGGTGCCTCTTTGTATGGAGGAAAAGGTTCAATTGAGGGAACAATTATTGCAACTTTAATAATTGGAGTAATTAATAATCTTCTTAATTTACTTGGCATGAGCAATCACTCACAAGAGGTTGTTATTGCAATAATAATTGTTAGCATGGTTTTAATTCATAACTTTAGAAAAAAACAATCTAGTTAAAAAATGAAAATCAACTTTAAACAAATATTAAAAAATCATTTTTTACTTTTTGTATTTATTTTAATTTGTCTTGTTGGAACTTTTACAAGTGAGTATTTTTTTACTATAATAAACATTCAAAATATGATTAGAAACATGGCTGTACCTGGACTGCTGGCACTTGGAGTTTCTTTTGTATTTTTAGTTTCACGAATTGATTTATCTGTGGGGTCATTAACAATTTTTGGTCCAATTTTAGCTGTTTCTTCTTTAGCTTTTTTTGGTGATATGTTTGATTTTAAAGTTCTTGTTAGGGGTAATCAATATGCAAACAGTGCGGCTTTTATAGTTGTTATATCTTTATTAACAGGAATTCTTATTGGTTTAATAAATGGTATTGGAGTTATGTATGGCAAAATTACATCGTTTATTATGACACTTGCAATGATGAAAGCTTTATGGGGATTAAATTATGTATTAACGCATGGTCATGCTTATTATTTACAAATTCCAACTTATACATGGATGGGAACATTAAATTTATTTTATATTCCTTTTTCAACCTGGATATATGTTTTAATGACAATTTTAGCTAGTATAATTATGAGATATACTTTGGTTGGAAGAAGAATTTATTCGATTGGTGGAGATGAAAAGACTGCTAGGCTAGCGGGAATTAATGTGACTTTTTGGGTTATTATAGCATTTATTATGAGTGGTTTTTGCGCATCTGTTGCAGGGATATTATTTTCATCAAGATTACAAACAGTTGATGCTCCGTTAGCAGTTGGTTTCGAACTGACTGCAATTGCATTTGCTGTCGTTGGTGGAGTAAGTTTAACAGGCGGTAGAGGGTCACCATATAGAGCCTTTTTAGGAACAATTGTTATGGGCGCTCTATTTAGTTTATTTTCAATGTGGGGATTAAATACTTGGCATAGAAATATAGTTGTTGGTATAATCATAATCTTAGTGGTTATGTTAGACCAAAGAAAAAATAATTTTGGGAGGATATAATATGATTGAAAAATATACACTAGGAATTGATATAGGTACAACTGGAGTTAAAGCTTCAGTACTTGACGTAGACAAAGGCATGGTTGTTGCTCACTCATTAAAAGAACATCCACTTTTTCATCCAAAGCCTGGGTATGCTGAACAAGAAGGGGATAATTATTGGAAAGCTGTAGTAGATGCAGTTAAAGATTGTTTTAAACAAGGTTCTTATGGTGACAAAATTTCAGGAGTATCTTTATCAGGCTTAGTTGGAGTAATGCTACCTATAGATAAAGAAGGAAATCCAGTTAGACCTGGAATGATCTGGATGGACTCAAGATCTGAGGAAGAATGCACAGATATTAGAAATACTATAGGTGAAGAAAAAATAAATAATATAAATGGTAACAGAGTTGCACCCTGGTTTGTAGAACCCAAAGCTCTATGGATGAAAAAACATGAGCCAAAAAATTTTGAAAAAACACATAAGCTAGTTTCACCGTCTGGTTATTGTACTTATAAGATGTGTGGCGAATTTACTATGAATCATGGTGATGCCCAATTATTTTATCCTTATGAATATCAAGCAGGAAAATGGAATGATGAAGTAGCTAAAGGTTTGGGAATACCAATTGAAAAATATCCCCCAATATTTAATTCTCATGAAGTTGTTGGTAAGGTAACAAAAAAAGCTTCTGAAGAAACAGGAATTAAAGAAGGTGCTGTAGTAGTCGCGGGTGGAACTGATATTAGTTGTGCAGCCCTTGGCTGTGGTGTTGTAGAGGTAGGTCAAGCTTTTTACTCTATGGGAACAGGTGCAAATATTGGTGTCATGATACCTACATCTCAAAGAATTAATGAATTTAGAATATTAAAGTGGACTTCAGTAATACCAGGTATGACAATGTTTGATGGACCAATGGCATTTGTTGGAGCGTCTTTGAATTGGTATAAGAATAATTTTGCTGAATTAGAAATGCAAATTGCTAAGGAGAAAAATTTAAATGTATTTGATCTTTTAACGAAGCAAGCACAAACAATTAAACCTGGCTCAGATGGTTTGATGTATTTTCCATATTTAGGTAACACATTATCACCTAATTGGAACTCATCTGCTTCAGGCATGTTTTTTGGTATAAGACCAACGACCTCTAAAGCGCATTTTATAAGATCAGTGATTGAAGGTGTTGCATTTGATTGTAATTCAAATGTAAAAATAGCAAAAGAAGCTGGCGCAAAAATTGACAAATTTACATTAAATGGAGGGCCTACAAAAAGCAGACTTTGGAATCAAATAACATCTGATGTCACGGGTTTGCCATTAGATTTACCTGATGTAGGAAAATCTGAAGAAAGAGGCTTTCCTCCTGAAGCAGCCCCACTTGGTGATGCAATTTTAGCTGCTGTTGGTGCTGGATTTTATTCAAATCCTCTTGAAAGTATTAAAGATATAGTAAAAGTCAAAGAGACATTTGAACCTAATATGCAAAACCACCAAATGTATAGTGAGTTTTTTGATGTTTGGCGGAGTATTTATCATAACGTAATAGATGATATGAGTAACCATCATGAATTGTTAAAAAAATATAATTTTTCATAAGAATTATAAAATTTATTTATGAGTATACAAAAAGACCAATTAATAATGAAAGGTATATCAAAAACCTTTCCAGGTGTTAAAGCACTCGATGAAGTGTCTTTTGAAATTATTTCTGGAGAAGTTCATTCTTTAATTGGTCAAAACGGTGCTGGTAAATCCACTTTAATGGGAATTTTAAATGGTATAACGAAGCCAGATGATGGGCAAATATTATTTAATAATAAAGTAGTTAAAATTGATGATCCAAAAGATGCATTCAATCTTAATCTTTCCATAGTTCATCAAGAATTTGCATTATGTAATAACTTAACTGTAGCAGAAAATATTTACTTAGGTGATGAACCCCATAATAAGTCTGGTTTTGTTAACTATAAAAAGATGCATTTAGATGCAAAAATTCTTTTAGATAGTATAAATGTTAATCTAAATACCAATAAAATAGTCGGAAATCTTAATACTTCTCAATGGCAAATAATAGAAATTTGTAAAGCTCTAGCAAAAAAACCAAAATTTATTGTAATGGATGAGCCAACTGCTTCCTTAGATGAAAAACAAATTGATAATTTATTTGAAATCATCAATACATTAAAGAACAATGGTATTGGTATAATTTATATTTCTCATAAATTAAAAGAAATTATTCATATTTCAGATAGAATAACAGTTTTAAAAGATGGAAAAATAAATGATTCATTCTTAAAAAATGAAGTGAATGAAGAAGGTTTAATCAAATCTATGATTGGAAAAAATATTTCGATAAAAAATAACAATCAAAATATAATTAATTTTCAAAAACCAATACTTAAGATAAATAATTATAGTTATTCAAACACATTTAAAAAAATACGCATGGATCTTTATGAAGGAGAAATTTTAGGTTTAAGTGGACTTTTAGGATCTGGGGCTAATGAACTTTTAAGATGTATTTTTGGAATAATAAAGCAAGATAACGGTCAACTTTCTCTAAATGATAAAGTTGTTACTATCAATAAGCCGAGAGATGCGATAGTTAATGGTATAGGATACATACCTTCTGATAGAAAAAATGAAGGCTTAATTCAAAATAATTCAATTAAAGATAATAGTGTTCTTACTATTTTTAACAAATTAACCAAGATGGGGTTTTTTAAATTTAATGCAGCTGCAAAAACTACAAATAACTATGTTAAAAAATTAGACATTAAAGCTTCTAATATTGATAGCTTTGTTATGAATCTCTCTGGAGGAAACCAACAAAAAGTAGTTATTGCAAAATGGCTTGTAAAAAATTGTAAAATACTTTTATTTGATGAACCAACTAGAGGAATTGATATTGCAGCTAAGACACAAATATGGAAATTAATTTCTGAATTTACAAATGAGGGCGGATCCGTAATAGTCGTATCTAATGAAATTCCTGAATTAATCATTAATTGTAATAGAATTATAACTATGCAAAAAGGTTTGATAAGCAATACATTCAATCATGAAGATTTTAATGAACAAAAAATATCATTAAATATATCTTCAAAATAACTAAAATACTCCGAATAATTTAATAATTATAATTATAATAAAGATTAGTTAGGGATTGCTGAAGGTATTTTATATTTTGGATCTTTAGCTTGTTTAACTAAAGCAGGAACAATTTCTTTATATGCCCCCCACAAACCTTTTCTAGCTGCTGGCATTTGATCCTTAATCAAAGCATGTAACTTTTTTAAATTATGTGATGGCACCTGTGGAAACATATGATGTTCAACATGATATTCCATATGCCAATACAAAAAACTGAATATTGGATTTAAATAAACTGTTCTAGTTGTTAGCCTATGATCTTTAATATCTTCTTGTAATCCAGCATGCTGAGTAAGTCCCATTAACATAACTAATGTCTTTCCATAAAAATTAGGAAGCACAATAAATAAAACTGGTAACCATGTTTGGAAATATACAGAACAAAAAATGGTTAAAGCCCAAATAAAAACATGGCTTCTTGCTGACCAACGACATTTGGAAACTTCATTCTGAGGAATACAAACTTTCATTACTTCAGTAGTTACTCCAAAAGCATGTTTAATTGTCTCCCATTGAAGGGAGTTTTTAAAAAAAATAAAACCAGAAAATGGAATATAATGAGTAAAGAAAATTAATAAGTCAGTTGGTTTTTTAACATGAATTTCGAAATCTACTGGATCAGTAAATATTGTATAAGTATGATGATGATAATGTGAATATCTCCACCTTATAGGTTCAAAATTATCCATGAAACTTGCAATATAATAAAAGAGGTCATTCCAAAATTTAGACTTAAATGCTGTTCTATGACCTGTTTCATGCCATATGGCATCACTGCAACCCCATATATTTCCGTATATTAAAAAAAACAATAAAGACCACCAGGTACCCCATGTAGCAAAAGCCAAATAACCAAATAGTCCTAAAAAAGAAAAATAGATAATAATGTGTTTAAAACCCTGCCAATCAGATTTTTTAGAGAGTTCTTTAAACTCTTTTTTATCTATCTCACACTTATACCATTTGTCTAAATTAACTTCCATTTAATAAATTTATCATTATTTCTTTTCTATATCAAACTATAAACTAAAGTTTTAAGTCGTAGAGTTATAAAAGAATGATAGTTTTTTTGTCAAATAATGATTTTCTGTTCTTTCATTAGATAAAGTTTGTAAAATATTAATTTTCACCTATAAAAACAGTAATTATATATAAAATAAATTCATGGAGGAAAAATGAAAAAAATTTTAGCTTTAGTAGCTTTATTTTTCGCTTTTGCATCAACTTCGGCAATTGCTAAAAATGACTATAGTTGTGATAAGAAATTTATCTTTTTCCCAGGTGGACCAGAAGGTGGGCCATTTGGAACTATTGTTTATAATGGAGCAGTAGCTGCTGCAGAACATACAGGTTGTGATGTTGATTATTATTGGTCACAATGGAATTCTGAAATCATGATTAAACAATTTAAAGAAGCTGTAGCGCTTCAACCAGATGGAATTGCTATTTATGGTTTTCCTGGTGATGCTGCTATGAGACCAATCATTAAAGAAGCTAGAGAGATGGGAATAGTAATTACTACTATGAACACTCCACTTCCTGATTTAGAAGCTGAACTTAAAACTGAAGGCTTTGGCTATGCAGGTGCAGATTTATTTGCTGCCGGTTTTAATCTTGGAAAAAAAGCTGTTGAAGTTTGTGGTTTATCAGCTGGAGATAAAGCTTTTGTTTGGGGTCTTGCAAGTATGCCAAACAGAGGTGAGAGAACCAAAGGTGCTATCGCAGGCGTTGAAGAAATGGGTGTTGAAGTTGTGTATCAGGAAATTCCTGATAACGTAAATTCAGATGCTTCTCAAGGTACGCCAATGTATGTTGCTACTTACAGTGCTAACCCTGATATTAAAATGGCTATTACAGACCATGGTGGGTTAACAGCAAGTCTTCCAACTTACATGAAAGCAGCTGGTCACGGATCTGAAGAGGTTTGTGGTGCTGGATTTGATTTGTCAGCTCCTATCGTTGATGGAATTAATTCTGGATACATTGATATTGTAATTGATCAACAGCCATTTATCCAAGGATATATGCCTATTGTTCAGCTTTATCTTACTACAAAATTTGGTATGGCTGGTTTAGCAATGGATACTGGTGCAGCATTTGTGACAAAAGCAAATATTGATGCAGTAGCTCCATTAGCTGCTCTACAAATTAGATAATTAATTTATTACAAACCTGCCCTTCGGCAGGTTTGTTTTTTTTAGAAATTAAAAAAATGAGTGAAGAACTTTTAAAATTACAAAACATTTATAAAAATTTTGGCAATGTTAAAGTACTAAAAGATGTTAACATCAAAATAAATAAGGGGGAAGTTGTAGCTCTTATTGGCGATAATGGTGCAGGAAAATCAACTTTAATTAAAGTTATCACAGGCGTTCATAAACCTTCTTCGGGTGAAGTATTTTTTAATGGAGAAGAGGTGGTAATTAAATCTGTGTCTCAGTCTAGAAAAATGGGTATCGAAGCAGTGTATCAAGAAAGAGCTTTATGTGATCAACAAGAATTATGGCGAAATATTTTTGCTGGAAGAGAAATTACTAACTCTTTTGGATTTTTAGACATAAAGAAGCAAAGAAAAGAAGCAGAGAAAATATTAAGGGACTATATTGGTTTTACATCCAAAGCTATTACTGTTGACTCAATCATAACGGGTTTATCTGGAGGAGAAAAACAAGGAGTAGCATTTGGTAGATCTTTGTATTTTGACTCTGATTTAATTGTACTAGATGAACCAACAATGGGCTTATCAATTCAAGAGACGGAAAAGGTTTTAAATTTTGTAAAAGGATTAAAGAAAAAAAATAAATCAGCAATTTTCATAGATCATAATATTATTCATGTTTATGGAGCAGCTGATCGTTTTATTATATTAGATAGAGGTGAGGTTGTCGGAGAGTTTAATAAGGATGAAATATCAAGAGAAGAACTTGTTCAAAAAATGATTCAATTACATGAGTCTGGTAAAATAAAAGTAGAGGCTTAAATGAGTACTTTCCTAAATAGTTATTTTGTAAAAACCCACCGATTAGAAATTAGTATAACAATCATAGCAATTGTTCTTTTTCTAATTTATTTTTTAGGAGCACCGCACGTTTTTACAAGATTTCCAATATATAGAGCCTTCATGCAATCTATGCCATTCTTTGGTATAATTGCCATATCAGCAACTTTTGTAGTTACTCTTGGAGAGATTGATTTATCATTTCCCTCTATTGTAGGTATCACTTCTCTTGTTTTTGGCTTGGTACTAACAGCAACTGGTGGTAACTTTTTTATTGCTTTTGCTTTAGCTTCAGCGCTTGGTATGTTTGCTGGACTTATCAATGGTCTACTTGTTACTAAGATAGGAATACCGTCTATCGTCGCTACAATTGGAACACTTTATTTTTGGAGGGGTTTGGTTAATGTTATTTCTCAAGGAAGTGGTGTAGCTATAGTAGATGTCGCTGATGGAACTTGGCATCACACTCTATTTGTTGATAAAATTTTTGGTAAAATTCCTGCGCAGTTTATTTGGTTTATTGTTTTAACAATTATAATGCAGTGGATTTATCGTTATCATAAATTTGGTAATCACATACACTTTGTTGGTGACAATAAAGCTAGTTCTCAAATGATGGGAATTAATGTTGATAATGTAAAAATTATTGCTTTTGTGCAGTTAGGTTTTTTCTCTTCTCTAGCAGGGATATTTACTATGTATGAAATGCTGTATTTTTGGCCTACTCAAGGATCGGGCTTAATGCTCACAACTTTGGCAGCTGTTTTTGTTGGAGGCACATCTGTTTTTGGTGGCAAAGGAACAATATTTGGAACATTCATAGGCGTTTTAATTATCGGTTCTTTAGAATCTGGAATAATTGCTCTGGGATTATCAGGTTTTTACGTTCAGTTTATTAATGGAATTATGATAACTTCAGCCGTAACAATATATGCAATAATTCAGCGAAAGAAAACTTAACTAAGTTTTATTATTAATTATTAAATTTTTGTTAATAGATTTTCTGCTGAGGTATTTTTATACTCTCCTGGCTTTTCAATAAAAGTTTCCATAATATTATTATCATTAACTATCATTGCAAATCTTGTGGAGCGCATACCCATATGATTACTTGATTTATCAACGAGCAGGTCAAGACTTTTAGATATATCGCCGTTACCATCAGCTACACCTTTTATTTTATTTCCATCAGTGTAACTTAATAACCATGCATTCATCACAAACTCATCATTTACTGATAAACAATATATATCATCTATTCCCTTTTCACTGAATTGTTTATGTAATTTAATATAGCTAGGCATATGTTTTTCAGAGCAAGTAGGTGTAAATGCTCCAGGGACACCAAAAATAATAACCTTTTTTCCTTTTAACTTATCAGAAAGCAGCACTTTAGAGGTAATACCTTTTTCGATAACAGGGACTTTTATTGATGGGATTTTTTTATTCATTATTTATTTTATTAATAGTCTTTAATATATCTTTTTCAGAAAGCAACTCAGATAATAAAATTCCGTCAGGAAAGTTTACAGAAAAAAAAGCATTAAAAGGTATTCCAAATCGATCGTATTTTTCTAAAAATAAATTTATCTTAGTACTGGGTTTAGTCCAATCAGCTCTTATAAGGATAACATTATTATCTTTAAAAGCTTTATTAACTGTATTAGAATCAAGAACATTAATTTTGTTGAATTGACAAGTTGCGCACCAATCTGCTGTAATATCTAGAAAAACTATTTTATCCTGTTGTACAATTTTATCTATATCTGTCTCAAAAAAATTTAACCAGTCTTTATCATTTTTAAGGTTGGAATTTTGTTCAAATATTTTTAGAGAAGATGAAAAGAATAAAATTAATAAAACTAATGATGTAATTGTTTTTTTTAAAAAAAATAATTTTTGACGATAAGATAAAACTACAAATAATAAAAAAGATAATAAAATAAAATAATAATTATAAAAATTTAATAATATATTTGAGAGCCAAAAAACTGTCACTAAAAGCATTAATCCAAGAAAATATTTTACATAGATCATCCACTTTCCTGGTTTTGGTATAAAGTTTACTAGTTTTGGAAACATTGCAATTAGCAAATAAGGTAAACTCATACCCACACCCATAAACAAAAATATACTGACACCAATTACATAGGATTGGGTAAATGCAGCAGTAATTGCAGTACCAACAAAAGGCGCAGAACAAGGAGTTGCCATTATAGTCGCAAAGAAACCATTAAAAAAATCTTTTAGATAAGGTTTTTTATTCCCAGTAAATCCTATACTACTTAGTTGATTTGGTAAATTGATCTCAAACTGACCAAACATATTCATCATAAATAAAAAAATTACTAAAGTAATAAAAACTAAAAAATAAGGCTGTTGAAATTGCATACCCCACGCGATAGATACCTTAAAGTACTGTAGAAATAAAAACACTAATCCTAACAAAACAAAAGACGAAATTATTCCAAAAGCAGTAGTTAAGAAACTAGTTCTAGCATTATAATTATCTGAAGAGAGAATTGACATTAATTTTATGGAAAGAATAGGAAATACACAAGGCATAATATTTAAAATCAGTCCCGCTAATAATGAAATAAATAGATAGTATAAGTATGATTTATTAATTTCTAAATTTGAAAGTTCTTCCTTCGTTTGAACATTAAATATTTTTTTAAAGTTATGATTATTATCTTTGATTATTATCTCAAGTGGAAAATTTTGCTCAGATATTAAATCTTTATCAAAATTAAAATTTGCAGTTAGTAATTTGTTATCACTTGAATAAGTAAAAGAATTTTTTATTATAGGAAGACCAAAAGGTGTATGTAAAAAAATTTTTGGATTATAAAAGCTTTTATCTGACTCAAATTTAATTTGCATTCTTGAAAATTTATTATTTGTAAAAACATCAGCGTTTATTTTTTTTATATAAGAGCTATTAAAATCTTTTTCCGGCAAGAAAGATAATGCTCGTTCCAAATTGAAATAATTATCATTTAATTTTTTTTCTCCAAAAGGGATATCCAAAAAAACTTTTGCATCTCCTGGAATACATATGTCTTTGCAGATTAAAAAGCTTACCTGTAAATTTAAAAATGTATCTTGAGATGCATCTTCAAGCTCTATTTCAAGAGGAAAAATAACATTATTTTGATAACCTAATGATTTTAATCCTAATATTTCAAACTCAACAGGGGTTGGCCATAAAATGCTAACATTTTTGACATTAGAAGAATAATCCCATGAAATAGATTGGGCAAACCCTCCATCACCTGGTGATTTCCAATAAGTTTTCCAACCTTGTTCAATTTCATACTCAAGCCCAACGATAAAATCTTTTGCATTATTTTGAGAAAATGGGGAGATTAACCTTACTTTAGAAGTTTCACTTATATCCCAATCACTTGAGTTTGCACTAACACTAGTAATAAAACAACTAATAACAATAACATAGCTTAGAAGCTTAAATATATTATGCAAAATGCTCATCTAAAATAATAACTATTATATAGTAATAAGCTATTGAAATACTATAAATAATACGAATATATATAATTATGAATTTAACTGGAAAACTATTAATCTCAATGCCTTCACTAGAAGATGAAAGATTTTACAAGACGGTTATATATATGTGTGCTCATTCATCTGAAGGAGCAATGGGTATTATTATCAATAAAAAAATAGATTATGATTTATATCCTGACTTATTGGAGCAACTTGGAATTGATAAACCTCTTGGGAATAAAAAATTATATATTCGTTATGGCGGACCAGTTGAAAGTGGAAGAGGATTTGTCTTACACTCTGATGAAGTGATACAAAAAGAAACTCTTTCTATTGAAAAAGGAGTAGCTCTTACCAGTACATCGGAATTTTTTGAAGATTTGTCAAAAGGAAACGGTCCAAAAAATAGTATTCTTGCCTTAGGTTATGCCGGTTGGGGGCCAGATCAAATTGAAAAGGAAATCCTCGGGAATAGTTGGATGACTTTATCAGCTGACTCAGCTTTTTTATTTGATGAGGAAGTAACTAACAAGTGGAATAAAGCCTATAGGTTACTTGGTGTCGATCCAAACAAATTATCACAGTTTTCAGGTAGAGCTTAGTTACAGGTTAATTTCAAATGTACGCTCATTATCTTTTTCACTAATTTTCTTTATCTTAAAATTCTCTGTTTTGACAAGTTTAATACCATTATTAGTAACAAAGGGCTGCATTTTAAGAACCTCTTTTTCAGGCATCTTTCTTTCATACTTTAGAGCGTATTTTATTTTAGAGATGACAAAAACTGTTTTCATAAAATTTAATCCTGACCATTAAAAATTTTTTTTTGCTCTTTAACCCAATCTAATACCATTTGAGAAGATAGATCTGATAAATAAAAATTTTTTATTCTTTTATCTTCCTGACTCTCAATTTTATTAAATAATTTTTTATCTAGACCTTCCTTTAGTAAATTTTGAATACTTGATCTTGAACCCAGTGATTTTGGAATATTAAAACATAATTTTTCATAACAAATACCATTTATATTATTAGAAAAAATTTCCATAACAACGGCATTATGTAAAATAGACTTATTAAAAAATTTTCCAAAAATTTCAGGACTTTTGATACTAGAATACAAAGCTTTTTTCATTAATTTTATAATTTCTTCAGCATTCATAAGTATTGAAAGTAAATAGAGGAGAAACTCCTCTACTACTATATTTATGACATTTTTATCGAATTCAAGTCTATTTCAAAAAAATTAATCTCGAATTGAATAAGCAATAACACCAACTTCAGCTTTGTCTGTTCCTAGTTTTTCAGCCTCCTCGCTTATTCTTAATCCTATTGTGGATTTAATAGCAGAAATTACGATGTAAGATGTAATAAAAACAAAGACACATACTGACACCACGCCTAATAACTGAATTGTAAATAATGCATTAGGATTACTTAAAGGGACGATCATCGTTCCAAAAATTCCTGCAAACATATGTACAGGTATCGCTCCAACGACATCATCTAATTTTAAATAATTAAGGAATGCAGTTCCATAATACATAATTATACCACCAACTAATCCAATACATATAGCAAGTATCGGACTTGGCATTAAAGGTTCAGCAGTAATTGATACTAATCCTGCAAGAGCTCCATTCAGCATCATGACAACATCTGTTTTACCTCCAACTAAACGTGAGATGACGGCTCCAGATATAACACCTCCACATGCAGCTAATTGAGTATTCATAAATATTTTAGACATTGCAGTTGCATCTTCAAAAGATCCAAGGGCTAACTGGGAGCCACCATTGAATCCAAACCAGCCCATCCATAAAATAAAAGTACCAAGAGCAACAAGTGGAATTGAAGATGGTGCAAAAGGCGCCATGTTAACAGGTTCCCCTGTAGGAGAAAATCTGCCAAGACGAGGTCCTAATATTATAACACCAGCAAGAGCTGCTGATCCACCACAAGCATGTACAAGAGTAGATCCAGCAAAATCAGCAAAACCAAGAGCATCAAGCCAGCCACCGCCCCACTCCCAACCCATTTGTATAGGATAAATAAATCCTCCTAATATTGCAGAAAATAAAAAAAATGGCCAAATTTTAATTCTTTCTGAGACTGCACCAGAGACTATAGATGCAGTAGCACAAACAAACAAAGCTTGAAAAAACCAATCAGAAGCATCTGAATAACCTGTTTCTAAATTACTTGAATCAGACCAAATTGATAAACTTCCAATAAAGCCACCTTCAGGCACACCATATCCAAGGTTATAACCAATAAAATAAAATACAACTGATACAATTGCAAATTTTCCAATATTTTTAGCCGCAATAGTTGAGACACTTTTTGTTGTCACTAATCCTGACTCTAAAAATAGAAAGCCAGCAGCCATCCACATTACAAGAAAGCCACAAACTAAGAAAGAAAATGTATTCAATATATATGCAACCTCAGCATCAACGCCAGCTTTTGCATAAGAACTGAATAGTAAAAAAAATGATAAAATACTTAAAAAATAAAGAGATCTTCTAAACATTAATCCTCCATTATAAATTTCACATGACATAACTTACCATAAGTTATGTGCTACTTTTCATGCTTAGCTATGGAAATTAATATATAAGTTCCGCGTTCCTTCGGTAAAACCTACTTCCGATCTGCTTTCACAGATTGAACGATTTAATAACTTTGCATGCGTTCCTTCGACTTACGTCTACTTCCGTCATGAAAACATGATGAACGTAATATTATATTTAATTAAAATATTAAATTTTTAAAGTTTAATTAAAGAATGATAAATATGCAAAAAACGCATATATAGTTATGCGTTTTTTAAATAGAACTTAAATCTTTCCAAATACTATTATTTTTACTTGAGTTTACTGAGGCATTTATAAATTTCATTATCTGTAGACCGTCATTTTCATTCGGTAATATTATTTTAATTTCTTCAGAATTATCAGAACCCTGAATAACATCAGCTAAATCTGTATATATTTGAGCAAAAGCTTCTAAAAAACCTTCAGGATGTCCAGGAGGAATTCTTAATTTAGCTAATAATCCATCTTGCTGAATTGGTCCTCCACGAGTAATGATTTGGTTTGGTTTACCTACTTTATTAAATGTTGCAAAGTTTGGATTCTCCTGTCGCCAATGCAAAGCTCCATTATCACCATAAACTGAAACAGAAAAAATTTTTCTTCTCCAGTAGCAATCTGAGAAATAGAAAGACTTCCCTTTGCTCCTTCATTCATCTGAATAAGAATAGAAGCATCAACAAGCTGTCATGAAAATCATAAATTATCTGCAAGTTTAAAAAATCTAAATTAGATCATCCAATGGGAATATATCCTACAAATAATAAAAAAGTGAAAATCAAATACTGCTTTGGCTGTATTCCAGCACCATTAAATTGGAAATTTTTAAAAGATTTAAAATTTACAAAAAAAAGTATAATTTTTATTGGTGATGATAATTCAAGAAAAATAATTCCTTTTTATTATAATTATTTTTTAAAATAATTATTTATTTAAGATAAGGAATTAAATTATCTCTTGCCAGAATAAAACCTTCTTTAAGTAGAGCTTCTGTTTCTTCAAAATTTCTATCTTCATGCTCAATAATAATTGATCCTTCATAACCTACCTTTAAAAGTTCAGAGAAAAAAACAGACCAATCTACATCACCAAGTCCTGGCATTTTAGGAACCTGCCAGCCCATCCCTTTTGACAAAATACCATTTTCATATAATCCGTCGGCATCAATCGTTAAATCTTTTGCATGTACATGTTTAATGTGCGGGCCAAATTCAGAAATAAATTTTTTTTGATTAATCATTTGAAGAATTAAATGACTTGGATCAAAATTCATTCCAACTGCTCCGTTCCATTCTTCAATAATTCTTCTCCAAATATTAGGGGAATAAGCTATGTTATGTCCACCTGGCCACTCATCATAACTAAATATCATTGGGCAATTCTCAAAAGCTAATTGAACACCTTGATCTGTTGTGTATTTGATAAATTCTGGCCAAATTTCTTGAGCTCTTTTCCAGTTTTCATCTATATTTAATTTTGCATCTCCACCACAAAAGGTATTAACAACAGGAACTTTTAATTTTTTTGCACAATCAACTATATTTTTTAAATGATCAAAAATATCTTTTCGATGTTCAGGATCTGGATGAAGTGGATTTGGATAATATCCTAATCCAGATATAGTTATATTTTTACTAGATAAAAATTCTACAATTTCACTTGCTTGCATTTCTGAAATATTTGCAACATCAATATGAGCTGTTCCAGCATATCGTCTTTTTTTATCATTTGACAATGGCCAACATGCAATTTCAAGGGCGTGGAAACTGCTTTTTTCAGCCCAATCAGCTACTTCTTCTAATGTTTTATTCTCAAAAGGTGCTGTTAAAATTCCTAATTTCATTTTTTTATACTTATATTTAAATGATAGAAAATTACAAATGTCTAATATGAATTATTTATTTATATTGAGTAAAACTATTAGTGTGGTAGATAAAAAATAAGTATCAAATTCTTGTAGTAAAAAAAATTTTACAGATTATTTTAAATTACTCTTTACAAAATTTTTTTAAAATTATTATACAAATTTTCTGCATTAAAATTCATCGAACTCATATTATCTTTTGCTAATTGATCAAATTTTTGAAGAGCGCCTTTTCCAAGAGAATCCTCAAGAGCTATTTCGTATTCTGGTACACATGCCCACTGCGATACAGTATTGTTTTTTATCTCAATGTGAAACTGAATACCATATGCATGGTTTTTATATTTAAAGATTTGATATTTTGTTGTTGGTGAAGATCCCAATAAAGTCACATCATTGTTTGATTCTAAATTTTGTACTTCATAGCTATGCCATTGCAAGGCTTTAATTGTTGAATCAAATTTACCAAATAAATGATCATTAGGATAAGTTTCACTCATAGTAATATCTAAAATACCTATTTCAGGAGGTGTTGATTTAACCACATTACCACCTACTACCTCACCTAATAACTGACATCCTAAACAAAATCCTAGATAAGGCTTTGATAAATCAACAACAAATTCTTTTATTTTTTTCTTTTCTTCAATAAGCCAGGGATAATCTGTTTCCATCCAAGTATCCATAGGACCTCCCATGCAAAACATTCCATCAAATTTATCTAAGTTATTTGGTATCTTCTCTCCTTCATCTAATTCAATAGCGGTAAGATTAAATTTATCTCTTTGCATAAGATCTAAGATGTAACCAGGTGTTTCAATATCAATATGTTGAAGAATTAAGATATTTTTACTCATGATTGTTCGAGTTGTAAAAGTTTCTTTTTTAATTTTATACCGCCAAGTCCTGAAAAGCCTCCAAGAGTACCATCTGATCGTACAACACGGTGACAAGGAATGACAAGTAGATGATTATTTTGTCCGCACACATTTCCAACATAGCGCGGGGATGTTCGTAATGTCTTTGCAATATCCCTGTATGTTTTAGTAGTACCATAACTAATTTTACTTAATTGTTTCCATATATTTTTTTGCAATGCCGAACCTTCAATATTAAGTTTCACGGAAAACTTTTTTCTTTTTCCTTTGGTAAATTCCATAATTTGTTTTTTTAATTTAATTAAAACAGCATTTTTACCTTTATTTTTTTTCTTTCCAAACTTAACAGAAGTAATAAGACTATTTTCCTCTGATAGAGTTATCCAACCAATAGAACTATAAAAACTAAGAGTATTCATAATAAAAACCTACTATAAAAAAAAATTATTTCAATGCTAATCCATAAAGAAATTTACTTTATAGATTGAAATACATCGTACATTACAATTGCAAATTAAACACAATTCTATTTTTATGGTCGTTTCATTCTAAATCGGGAAGAAACAGTAGTATATTCAGAATACCCCATCCTTGCTACGTATCGCATTGCTACACTATTAACCCTACCTTTTTGTATAAAGGTATCTTTAATATAAATACCTATAACTTCTCCAATAATCATAGTGGTATATTTTTTTGTATTAGATTTTAATTTTAAAGTTTTAAGTAATTTACATTCTAAATTAACAGGACTATCTGCTACCGATGGTGCTCTTACCAATTTAGATTTACGTTTTTTTAGTTTAGTAAGAAGAAACTCATCTACATCTTGCGGTGCTTCAACAGAAGATAAATTCATTTGTTTTCTTGTTGTAGTTGTTGCAAAATTAACAACAAATTCTTTAGTTACTAAAATATTTGATAAAGTATCTTTTTTATTTAGAGGTTTAACAGGTGCTCCTGCTGCAAACATGACTTGAGGTGGATCATCAGCTAGTGCATTAAAATATGAAAAAGGTGCTAAATTAGCTATCCCCTTCTTGCTAATAGAAGAGATCCAACCAATGGGGCGAGGAAAAATAAGTGATTTGTATGGATCAATAGAAAACGGATGTCCTTTTTTTGGTTCATAAAACATTTAATCTCCTAAAAACAAAATTATAAAAATAATAAAATACAAGTTATTCAAATTAAATAATATGTTCTCCATTAATTTTTAATTTAACATTAATTCAAGAAAATGATCAATATATTAATTAACTGCTTTAATATTAATATATCTAGATATTGTCTAAAAGATGTTTCTTTGATTACAAATAAACATTAGTACAAAAAAATATTTACTAATAATGTTTTTTTATAATAGTATTATTACTTATTATGAAAAAATCTAAAACACGCATTTTTGTTAACAATTCAATATCATCAAATTTAATAATTTTTATAAAGGATAAACAACATCATTTTCTAAGAAATGTTATGCGAATAAAAATTAATGATGAAATAAATGTTTTTGATGGAATTTCTGGGGAATGGACTTCAAAAGTAATTGCGGTAAATAGAGAAAATACAGCATTACATGTTACTCAAAATTTTAAAAAAATGCAATCTTCACCTGATCTATGGTTAATTTTTGCCCCGATAAAACAAAACCGAATGAGTATAGCTATTCAAAAAGCAACTGAATTAGGAGTATCAAAAATCATTCCCTGCACTACAGAATATACAAATATCAAAAATATTAATGTAAAAAACTTATATCAAAATGCTATCGAGGCTTCAGAACAATCTGAAAGATTAGATATCCCCAGTATAGAAAAAGAAGTGGATCTTAAATCCTTATTAAATAGTTGGCCAAAAGATAGAAAATTAATTTATTGTGATGAAAAAAATACAGATAATAAATCTATAATTGAAACTATTATGCCATTAAAAAATTCCACTAAAAAATGGTCAGTTCTTATAGGTCCAGAGGGGGGGTTCTCCGATAGAGAAAAGGATTTAATTTTACAAAATAATGGCGTAATATCAGTATCCCTTGGGAATACTATACTTCGTTCTGATACTGCTATAACGGTAGCTCTATTTTGTATAAAAGAAATAACATCATAAATTTGTTATTTCATCAATAAATAATTTGATTTATAAAGATATCTATTATGGAATTTACATCAGAATCAATATTGCTTTATCTAGTTTTAGGTATGTATTTATTTTGCTATTTTTTAATAACTTGGGTTTGGATAAAAGCAGATGAAAGAAATAGAAATTCATCCTCAGAAGAAAATAAAAATAGTTAATAAATTTTAATTATATTTTTCCAAAAATTTTTGTAAAAATTTATTAGCAATAAAAAGAAAAATCGCTGATAAAACAATAACAATTACAGCGATGCTTGCACCTGACAAACCTTGGGTATAACAAATTGCACATCTAGCGAAAACTGTACCCGGTATTAAGGTTAATATTAAGGCAATTGAAAAATTAAATATTTGGTTCATTAAATGATCCCATCTATTAATATAGTGATGAAAATCAAAAATAAATATAAAATTGAATATATAAATATCTTTTTTGCAAATTTATTTTCATCAACAGTTTCTTTAAGTAATTTGTAACATAAATATACGTAATAAATACCTAATACCAAACTGGTAAAAAAATATATAAAGCCTAAGTACCCAAAAAAATATGGAGTTAATGAAATAGCAAATAATATTAATCCATAAGCAAATATGTTTATTTTTGTTGTTTTAATACCTGCTACAACAGGTAGCATAGGAATATTTGCATTATCATAATCTTCAGTTTTATAAATGCTTAATGCCCAAAAATGTGATGGTGTCCAAAAAAATATGATTAGAAAATATAAAATTGGCTCTAATGTTATATTCCCAGTAGCGATTGTCCACCCAATAATTGGAGGGAAGGCTCCTGCTGCCCCGCCAATAACTATATTTTGAGCAGTAAGTTTTTTTAACCACATTGTGTAAATCACTAAATAAAAAAATATTGTTAAGGTTAACATTAAAGCAGATAAAAAATTAGAAAAATAATAAAGGGCAATTACAGATATAAATGAAGTTACTAGACCAAAAATAAGCGCCTGGTTCTTTGAAACCTTGCCAGTAGGAATAGGTCTTAAACAAGTTCTTTTCATAAGCGAATCTAAGTCTGCCTCATACCACATGTTTAAAGCGCCAGCTGAGCCAGCACCTAAAGCAACTGCACTTAATGATAATACTGAAGTTATAAAATCTACTTTAACTGGAGCCGCGATCAAACCAACAACACAAGTAAAAATAACTAAGGACATAACCCTTGGTTTCATTAATTGATAAAAGCTATTAAGATTAAATAGAAAAGTATTATTTGATAATATTCTTTGCGTCATTTAAGATTCAATAGATCCTAAGATCCAGTAATAGCAAAATAAATTCTTCTTACTATTAATGTCCAATAAGACTCATGCCACATAATGAATACAAATACTAATATTGCTGAACATGGGAGTAGAATAGCTGCAATAATAGGTAGACGTTCCCAATACAAATGCATAAAAATTGCACAAATAAAGCCTGCTTTAAGAATCATAAATAACATGATCAAACCCCACCTAGTAAAACTTTCAAATCCGTACCAATCAACCCAATAAGAGAATGCGCTAAGCACGAAAAGAAGTGTCCATACAAAAAAATAAATTTTTAGTGGATGTTGCTGTGTACCTTCTGCCATAATTACCTCACCATAAATAAAAAAATGCAAAAATGAAAACCCAAACCAAATCAACAAAGTGCCAATATAGGCCCATTATTTCTATTGCTTCATAATTTGATTTTTGCGATGTAAAAAAACCTCTTTTACCAGTATCAAAATCTCCTCGAAATACTTTTCTGGTCATAATAACAAGAAAGATAACCCCTATTGTAACGTGAGTTCCATGAAAACCGGTAATCATAAAAAATATAGATCCAAATTGAGGAGCTCCAAATGGATTCTCCCAAGGACGAACACCTTCCATAATTAATTTTGTCCACTCAAAAGCTTGCATCCCTACAAATGATGCGCCAAATACAGCGGTAGCTAGCATAAGATATCCACACATTTTGCGATTTTTCTCATACCCATATTTTACTGCCAGAGCCATAGTTCCACTACTGGTAATTAAAATAAAGGTCATAATAGCAATTAAAAGCAAAGGAACATTATAATGCCCAACATGTAATCCAAACACTTCACTTGGATTAGGCCATTCTGATTTTGTAGAAAACCTTACTGTCATATAAGAAATTAAAAAAATACTAAATACAAATGTATCACTAACGAGGAAAATCCACATCATGGCTTTTCCCCAAGGAACACCTTTAAAAGCTTTTTGGTCAGAAGCCCATTCTTTAGAGAATGATTTTTTTTCAGGTATTACTACTTTAACATTTTGATTTGATTCTTCCATTAATTAACCTTTCATCATGAAAATAACATTAATCCAAATAACACTATCCATACAGCTAATAAAAAATGCCAATATATTGCACATAATTCTACTGTATGTTTAGCTTTTCTAATAACTATACTATCATCAAGTTTCCAAACTTTTTTTATTGTCATCACCCAATATATTAAGCCACCTAAAAGATGAAGGCCATGAAGAGTTGTAAATACATAAAAATATCCATTTGCTGGGCTCCCAGAAACATAATACCCTGCTTCTATCATATTTTGCCATACTAGTAATTGCCCTATAAGAAATATTATAGCTAAAACTCCAATTAAGACTAACTCTCTTCTTACTTTTTCAAAATTATTTTTCTTTGATGCTAACTGAATACGAATAAAAAAAAGGCTACTAATAACAAGTATTAAAGAATTTATCCAAAGCAAAAATGGCTCAGGCATTCTAATCCAGTCATCGTAGACCATTCTGTCGGCATAAGTGACGATAAATAAACAAAACATGATTGTGCTAACAACCATAATATAACGAAGGCCAAGTTTTCCTACATGTAAATTAAAGGTTTTACCCTCATGTAAATTATCAACCTTTGCCTGTGCAGGTTCCCAAGGTTTCTGAGTTAATAAATTAATTAAACTTTCTTTATTATTGCTCATGTTTGTTCTGCTTTTGCATTTGCAACTGCACTAGGAGGAGTATCTTGTGTAATATAATCTTCATCTGCTCCCGGAACACTGAAGTCATAAGGCCATCTGTAAACGACAGGGAGTTCTTTACCAAAATTCCCATGCGTAGGTGGTACATCTGGAGTTTGCCATTCTAAAGAACATGCTTTCCAAGGATTTTTTCCAGCCTTTTTTCCAAATTTAGAACTTACAATTATATTATAAAAAAATAGAAATTGCGCTGCACCAGTAATTAAAGCTGCAACAGTTATAAATTGATTAATGCCCGTAATAGAATAAGTAAAGTTATCTCCTTCAAAAACTTCAAAATATCTTCTAGTTACTCCCATAAAACCTAAATAATGCATCGGGAAATATATGGAGTAAGAACCGATAAAAGTTACCCAGAAATGAATTCTTCCAAGTCGCTCATTCAAAAAACGACCAGTAATAAGTGGAAACCAATGATAAATTGATCCAAGAATAACTAAAACGGGAGCTATACCCATAACCATATGAAAATGTGCTACAACAAAATAGGTGTCTGATAATGGGACATCAACAGCAACATTTCCTAAAAATAATCCTGTTAATCCACCATTAACAAAAGTAATAATAAAGGCTATGGAGAACAACATTGGAATTGTTAATTTAATATTTCCTCTCCAAAGAGTAAGAACCCAGTTATAAACTTTAATAGCTGTTGGAACTGCAATTATTAAAGTGGTTGTCGCAAAGAAAAAACCAAACCATGGATTCATTCCGGCTACATACATATGATGTGCCCAAACAATAAAACTCAGAGCTCCAATAATTACAATTGCCCAAACCATCATACGGTATCCAAAAATATTTTTTCGAGCATGAACAGAAATTAAATCTGATACAATACCAAAAGCTGGTAAGGCAACAATATAAACTTCAGGATGTCCAAAAAACCAAAAAAGATGCTGAAAAAGTATTGGACTTCCTCCGTCATATGTTAAACGTTCACCAAATTGTACAATGGCTGGCATAAAAAAACTAGTGCCAAGCATATTATCAAGAGTCATCATGATGCCTGCAACAAAAAGTGCTGGGAACGCAAATAAAGCTAAAACTGTTGCAGTTAATATACCCCATATAGTTAAAGGCATTCTCATTAAGGTCATACCTCTTGTTCTTGCTTGTAAAATAGTAATTACATAATTTAAACCACCCATTGTGAAACCAATAACAAAAACAGCTAATGATACTAACATAAGCACAATACCTAAACCGTCTCCACCAGGCGTACCTGAGGTGATGGCCTGTGGGGGATACAATGTCCAACCTGCACCGGTTGGGCCCCCTGGAACAAAATAACTTGCTCCTAAAATCAACACTGCTATGAAAAATACCCAGTAACTAACCATGTTAACATACGGGAACACCATGTCACGTGCCCCTACCATCAACGGAATAAGAAAGTTACCAAAACCTCCTAAAAATAAAGCTGTTAAAAGATAAACAACCATTATCATTCCATGCATTGTAACTAGTTGATAATACGCAGCAGCATCCATAGGAATTACTCCTGGAAATGCTATTTGCATTCTCATTAACCATGAAGAAACTAAACCAACCATACCAATAGCAGCTGCTGTTAAAGCATATTGAATACCTATAACTTTTGCATCCTGACAAAAAATATATTTTGTCCAAAAACTTTTTGCATGATAAAGATCTTGAGGAGCTACTTCTAATTCAGGAATAGATTCTTTATTTTTTGCAACATCATCATAACTATCAGCAGCCATTATTAAACTCCTTTATAAATCATTTTTTTTATTTAAAGCTAATTTTATCAAATCACTTTTTCCATTACTAGCCATAATTTCTTCAAAAGTCATTTGTTCACTCAACCATTCATCATAATCTTCTTGTTCATCTACTATTACATATCCAAGCATAGCATAGTGACCGGTTCCACAATACTCTGCACATAAAATTTCAAATTCACCTGTTCTTATAGGCGTAAACCAATAATACGTTATCATTCCAGGAACCATATCCATTTTTGCTCTAAATTGAGGTACATAAAAATCATGAAGAACATCTAAAGCACGTAAATTCAATTTTACTGCTTGATCTTTTAATAGGTGAAGATCATCTGCATCTATTAAAATATCATCTAGCCCGTAAGGATCATCGGTATTCATCCCAAAAATATTATCATCATCAATATTTTTAATATCCGTAGTACCTAAAACTCCGTCTTTACCTGGTAAACGATACATCCAAGCCCATTGTTGGCCTACTACTTCTATCTCATAAGCTCCCTTAGGGACTGTAACAAAATTATTCCAAACAATGAGTCCAGGGGCTAGTAATGCTATTACACCTATCGATGTTATTATAGTAAGAAACCATTCTAATTTTGAATTTTCAGGCTCATAATCAGCTCTTCTATTTTTATTATACTTATATTTCCAAATACAATATGCTGTAAATAAACCTATTGCTACGAAGACGGCTCCTGTAATCCAAAAAGAAAGCAGAATTGTATTATCCATGCCAACCCAATTTGAAGCAATTTCACTCCACCACCACGGTGACCACAAATGAAAAGCAACTGAGCCTAAGGTAACTAATAAAACTAAAAGTGCTACTATCATTCAGGGGTCCTACATAATAGAATATTCTATGAAATCAAATAAATTTTTTAAAAAATTAAAAAAAGACTAATATAAAAGATAGCTTTTCTATAAAGATTATGCTGTGCGACCTTTGGTCTTTGTATTACTAGAAATTTTTAATATTTTTTTTTGATTTGCTAAATTTATTATCTATGTAAGTATTATTAATTATAAAATAAGAGGTAATATTTATGAAACTTGTCGTTATTCTATTTGGTTTATTATTTTCACATTCAGCATTAGCAGAAGATACAACTATTGAAATGCTAAACAAGGGCGAAGATAGAAGTATGGTTTTTAGTAAAGAAATTGTTATGATCGATGTGGGCGATACTGTCTTTTGGAAATCTGTTGATAAAGGGCATAATGTAGAATTTATTAAAAAAAACGGTGTTCCAGAAGGTGTAGTTAAATTCAAATCTAAAGTTTCAAAAGATGCAGAATATACTTTTACTATTCCAGGTATATATGCTTATTGGTGTACTCCACACAAATCAATGGGAATGATTGGTTTTATAATTGTAGGGAATGATTTATCTAATTTGGAATCAATAAAAAAAGTTAAATATGTGGGTAAGTCAAAAAAAATAGCACCATCACTTATTGCTGAGATTGAAGGATAAAGTTAAATAATATTGTGCAATATAAAAAAAAAATTTTTATTATTATTGCAATCAATGTTTTATTTATTTCATGTATTTTATTATTGGCAATTCCTACTTATAAATATTTAAGTAAAGGTAATGTAGCGGATAATGAGTTTGTAAAAGGTCAAGTAATTATAAATCCTGAAGCAAAATCACCCGCTATATTAGATAGAAAACTTAACATAAAGTTTATAGCAAAAGTTGATCAATCTTTAAATTTGGAATTTGAACCTTTACAAGAAAATATAAAAGTAAACATTGGAGAAAATAACATAATAAAATATAAGGGTAAAAACGTATCCAATAAAACTATTACTTCAACAGCAAATTTTATTGTCGATCCTATTGCAGCACAAGTGTATTTAATAAAAACTGAATGTTTTTGTTTTACTGAACAAACTCTTAAATCTGGCGAAAGTCAAATATTTACAATGGTTTTTTATGTTGACCCTGCCCTTGATTCAGACTGGTATTTTAATGATTTAGAAGATCTAGTATTCACATACGAGTTTTCAGAATATAAAAGTTAAACTTTTAATATTTATAAACTAGGAGAAAAGTGCATTATCTAAGTACGCGTAATAATCAACTTAAAGAATCTTTTTTAAATATTCTTTTTAGAGGATTGTCAAAAGATGGAGGGTTATTTTTACCTTCAGAGTGGCCAACTATTTCTTTAGAAAAATTACGAGGTAAATCCTATCAAGAAGTTGCTCATTCTATAATTTATCCATATATTCAAGATGATATTTCAGATTCTGATTTACAATTAATTATTAATACAGCCTATGAAAATTTTGATCATAAAAAAATTGCACCGCTGGTTAATATTGATCAAAATAAATATATATTAGAACTTTTTTATGGACCTACATTTGCTTTTAAAGATTATGCCCTTCAATTTTTAGGGAACTTATTTTCTTACCTACTAAATCAAAGAACAAAGAAAATTACTGTTTTAGGTGCAACATCTGGAGATACAGGTTCAGCAGCAATAAATGCTTTTAAAGGAAAAAATGATATTGAAGTTTTTATTTTACATCCACACAATAATGTTTCTGAAGTACAACGTCGACAGATGACTACAGTAGAAGAAAATAATATACATAATTTCGCTATTGACGGTACTTTTGATGATTGCCAAAGAATTGTAAAAGAACTTTTTATTGATGAAGAAATCCAATCCAAGACCTCTTTAACTGCAATAAATTCAATTAATTGGATAAGAATAATTGCTCAAACAGTTTATTATTTTTGGTCTTATTTACAATTAAATGAAGAAAAGATTAATTTTATCGTACCCTCAGGAAATTTTGGCAATATTTTTTCTGCTAGAGTAGCAAAATATATGGGACTTCCAATAAATGAACTTCATATAGTAACAAATGAAAATGATATATTACATCGTTCTATTAATACTGGTGAAATGAAAATTCTTAAAGTTAAACAAACCTACAGTCCTAGTATGGATATACAAATCTCCAGTAATTTTGAACGACAATTATTTGAAAGCTCAGAGAGAAATAGTAATTTTATAAATCAGTTAATGGTATCTTTTTCTAAAGATAAAGAGGCTACCATACCAGAGAATATTGTTAAAGATATGCAATCACTCTATAAAACTCACGCTGTGACTGATTCTGAAGTATTGCAAACAATTAAAGAATTTTATAATAAATATCATTATTTATCTGATCCTCATACAGCAACTGGATTAAATGTATTAAACAAACTAAATAACAATGTTGCAAATATTAGTTTAGCTTGTGCGCATCCTGCTAAATTTAAAAATGCAATTTTTGATGCTATTAATCAAGACCCTCCTATTCCTGCAGGACTTAAAAATATTTTTGATAAAGAAGAAAAGATGATTATATTAGACAATAATAAAAAATTAGTTAAAGAAGAAATTTTAAAATTAATTTAAATATGCATCAAATTACAACTCTTGATAATGGACTACGTATTGTCACACAAAATATGCCTGGTTTGGAAACTGTATCAATGGGTATATGGAATTTCGTTGGTGGAAGAGATGAAGAAGAAAAAGTAAATGGTGTTGCTCACCTCTTAGAACATATGGCATTTAAAGGAACTACATCAAAATCTGCATTACAAATTGCAGAAACTATTGAAAATGTTGGGGGAGATATAAATGCATATACATCTAAAGAAATTACCGCTTATTATGTTAAGTTACTTGCAGATGATCTTCCGTATGGCATTGATATATTAACTGATATTCTTCAAAATTCTACTTTTGCAGAAGATGAATTGAATCGTGAAAGGGGCGTTATTATTCAAGAAATCGGAATGTATCTTGATACACCTGATGATATGATTTTTGATTATTGGCAAGATAAGGCTTATCCTAATCAACCAATGGGAAGATCAATATTAGGCAAAACAGATATAATAAAAAATCTTACAAGGGAACAGGTAAAAGACTTTATGAATTCCCATTATAATCCAAAAAAAATGACTATAAGTGCTGCAGGTAAAATTGATCACTCTGCCTTTGTTGCAAATATTGAAAAAGTTTGCAATAATTTACCTAATGGTACTAATAATAATCGAATTAAAGCAAATTACAATTCAGGAGAATATAGGGAAGAAAAAAAACTAGAACAAATTCATCTACTATTAGGTTTTGAAGGAATTAATTATCACAGTGATGATTATTATTCTCTACTTATCTATTCTTCACTTTTAGGTGGTGGGATGTCTTCAAGGTTATTTCAGGAAATTAGAGAAAAAAGAGGATTAGTATATGGGATTTCCTCTTTTAGTTCATCTTATACTGATACGGGTATTTTTGGAATATATTGTGGAACAGGAGAAAATCAAATTACTGAACTGGTACCTGTTTTATGTGATCAATTGAATACAAGCCCAAGTACTATTACTGAACAAGAAATTAAAAGAGGAAAAGCTCAATTAAAAGCAAGTTTAATGATGGGTAGAGAAAGTGCATTTCGTTGCTGTGAAAGTGCCGCAAGACAACTATTAGTTTTTAATCGTGTGATTGAAACGTCTGAAATTTTAAAAAAAATTGAAAATGTTAATCTGGAATCAGTAAAAAAAATATCCCAATTGATTGTGTCACAACCATTAACTATTTCAAGCATTGGTCCAATAAAGAAACTTGAAACACTAGATAAAATTCAAGCTAGATTAAATTAATATAAAAAATTATTAAATTATATTGATAGAATAGTCCAAAAAACAGACAGACCAATGAATATTAAAATAGCTAATATTAAAAAAATAATTATTTCTTTAAGGGGAAACTTCATTAATTCTTAAAAAATTATTCAATTTTTATTTTATCTGAAATTGTATGCTCAATATTTTGATTCTTAAGAATCATTTTCATCTCAATTTCCACTTCATCTTTTTTTTTTAAATTACCTTCTTCTACAGCTTTAATAATATAATTTTCTATAACTCTCTGAGAGGAAATGCCTACTTTTTTTAAAAATTTTCTAATCTCCAAATTTAAATTTTCTTCATTCATTTGATTATTCTATGCTAATTAATTAACTTTGTAAAAACAATAAAAACTGCTAATTTAAATAAAAAAGATGCTTTTAGTTAAATAATTATAGTAGAAATTAAGTTTTTGTTATAACAGATTTTTTTATTAGATCGGCACTCAAATCTTTTATTATGTTGGATACATTTATCCCAAAAAAATTTTTTTATTTTCTTGATTTAATCAGATTCAATAAACCCATAGGTTTTATGTTATTGATGTGGCCTTGCTGGTTTGGACTAGCTTATTCAGGCAAATCTTTTTATAATTTAATTTACTTATATTTTTTATTTTTTTTAGGATCATTTTTAATGAGAAGTGCTGGCTGTATTATTAATGATCTAATTGATATTAAAATTGACAGTCAAATAAAACGTACTTTAAATCGCCCTCTAGCTTCAAAAAAAATTAGTATTTTAAGTGCACTAATTTTTCTTTTTGTTTTACTTCTGCTTAGTTTCATTATTTTAATTCAATTTTCAATATTGACTATAATCATTGGATTATTAAGTGTTCCTATTATTATTCTTTATCCATTTATGAAAAGAATTACATATTGGCCTCAACTAGTTCTTGGCTTAGTTTTCAGTTGGGGCGTATTGATTACTTCTGCTGAGTTATTTGGAAAAATAAAATTAGATTATTGCTTACTTTACCTTGCCTGTATTTTTTGGACATTAAGCTACGACACCATTTATGCTTATCAAGACAGACAAGATGATATTAATAATAATGTAAAATCGACAGCTGTACTTTTAGGAAAAAAGGGTAAATTATTTGTAAGATTTAGCTATTTTTGTATGTTAAGCTTAATTGGTTATTTATCTTGGATATCATCAGAAAATCTAGCTAGTTTAGGGGTGATAATTGCTATACTTATTGGTATAAACATGTTTATAAATAATTGGAAACCAGACGCTGCCCAAAGTTCAAGTTATTATTTTCTAAAAAATAATTTTTTGGGTGGTGTAATTTTTTTATATTTATTGTTTTTTTAAATGTCTTCAGTCCATAAAAAAAAAAGATCTGCAATTATTCGCCTTATTTTTGATTATTTAATTAACCACAAATTTACAATTTTTATAGCATTATTAATGATGATTGTTTCAGCTGGAGCTACAGGGCTTCATGCATGGTTAGTCAGACCTGCTTTAGATGAAGTTTTAATTAAAGGTAATAAAGATATGTTACTCCTAATTCCAATTGCAATCATTTTGGTAACTTTATGTAAAGGTCTTGCAACTTACACTCATTCTTATCAAATGAGTAAAGTTGCACACTCTATAATAGCTAAACTTCAAACTCAAATGTTTGAAAAGCTAATGTATTTAAACTTAACATATTTTAATGACTCAAAGTCTGGAAACTTGATCTCTCGACTTATTAATGACACTTATTACTTGAGAGCAGCAATTGTTAAATCTGTAACAGCTGTCATAAAAGATATTTTAGTAATTATTTTTTTATTAGGAAATATGTTTTATCAAAGTTGGTCACTTACACTTTTTGCATTTTTTGCTTTTCCCTTAGCTATATGGCCAATTAGAAAAATTGGAAAAAGTATTAGAAAAATCACTTATGAAATACAAAATGAAATTGCCAAATTTTCTAATATATTAACAGAAAGCATTAAGGGAATTCGTCAGGTTAAAGCTTATAATCGAGAGGAGTATGAAAAGAGAAGAGCTTTTAAAAACATTAATTTCATAAAGAAATTTTTCATTAGATCGGCTTTCATAAGCAATAGACTAAGTCCCTTAATGGAATTTATTGGAAGTTTAGCAGTTGCGGTTTCTATATACGCTGGAGGTGTTTTTGTATTGAATGAAAATATGACTACTGGTCAGTTCATGAGTTTTCTTGTTAGTCTACTCTTAGCGTATCAGCCCGTTAAAGCACTTGGAAACTTAAATGTTAGTGTTCAAGAAGGTTTAGCTAGTGCAGAAAGAATTTTCTTATTACTAGATACTTCAATTGATAAATCAGAAAAACATGAAGAGCCAAAAAATATTAAATTAAAGGGAAATATTGAATACAATAATATAAATTTTTCTTATGGTAAAAATAATGTTCTCAATAATATAAACCTAACCATAGAGTCAGGTAAAAAAACTGCTTTTGTTGGTTTATCAGGCAGTGGAAAATCAACCTTGATAAATTTACTGTTGAGATTTTATGACAATTACAGTGGTGATATAAATATTGATCAAAAAGATATTAGATCATTGTCTCTTTTTGATTTAAGAGAAAACATAGCACTAATTACACAAGAGACACTTTTATTTAATGAAAGTATTTTAGATAATATTAGATATGGAGATATGTCTTGTAGCGATGAAAAAATTCAAGAAATAGCAAATTTGTCAGGCGTAAGTAAGTTTGCAAATAAACTATCAAGTAATTTAGATACTATAGTTGGGGAAAGTGGAATAAAATTATCAGGTGGGCAAAGACAACGTATAGCAATCGCCAGAGCCCTTGTTAAAAATGCCCCTATACTTATTATGGATGAAGCAACATCATCCTTGGATAATCTAACAGAAAGAGAAATACAATCCGCACTTGATGAGCTAATGAAGAATAAAACGACAATAATCATTGCTCATAGATTAAGCACAATACAAAATGCAGATGTTATTTACACAATCGAAAATGGTAAAGTTGAAAGTAAAGGCAACCATGAATATTTAATAAAAAATTCTGTAGTTTATAAAAAATTACAATTGCAAGAAAAATCGAATGAAAATTAAAAAAAAAATCATTAAAAATTTTTTTGTTCAACATTTTTTAGCATTTATAACTTTTTTATATATAAAATTAGTAAGTGCAACATCTGTAATAGTTGAAAAAAATACTCATAACCCAGAATATTATTGGAATAATAATAAACCATTCATATTAGCTTTTTGGCACAGTCAATTAATGATGATAAGCTTTTGCTGGAAATCCAATACTAAAATTAATATTCTGGCTTCAGGTCATAGTGATGGAAGATTTGGAGCAATAGTTGGAAATTATTTTAAACTAAATAACATTCAGACTTCCTCAACTGAAAAAACTATTTCACTAAAACCTATCTTTAAATTATTAAAAAATTCTAATTATATAGGTATTACTCCAGATGGGCCTAGGGGGCCAAATAAAAAAGTGTCCGATGGTATAATAAAAATCTCGAAAACAACTCAAGTACCAATAATACCTGTTGGCTATGCTTCATCTAAGTTTAATCAACTTAAGTCATGGGATTCTTTTTTAATTACTAAACCATTTTCAAAATGTGCATTTGTTTGGGGTGAGTCTATTTCAATACCAAAAAATTGTACTGAAAATGAAATTGAAGAACTAAAAAACAAATTAGAAATTAAAATAAATAATTGTGTAGATTTAGCTAAAAAAGAAATTAATGCATAAATTATATACAATAATTTCATATCTTTTAATTCCTTTCATACTGATCAATACATACTTGAGAGTATTTAGAAACAAAGAGGATAAAAATAGATATAAAGAAAGATTCGGGCTTACAAATATAAAAAAGCCCAATAAAAAAGATGTTATATGGATACACGCGGCAAGTGTAGGTGAATTTAAATCTAGTGACTTTATAATAAATAATTTTTATAAAAATTATTGCATATTAGTGACAACTACTACTAAAACTGCTTCAGATTATGCTTTAAAAAATTATGGTGAAAAAATTATTCATCAATATGCACCTTTTGATGTTTTGTTTTGGATAAACAATTTCTTAAATAATTGGAAACCTAAATTAGTAATATGGATTGAATCAGATCTTTGGCCAAATACTATTGTGAGATTAAAAGAAAAGAATATTTTATCAATTTATTTAAATGCAAGAGTTTCACCAAAATCATTTATTAAATGGAAATATATTTCTTCATACTATAAATTTATTGTTCAAACTTTTAGTAGCATATACGCTCAAAGCATAAATGATGTTAACAGAATCCAAAAACTTACTAATATAAATATAGAATATTTAGGAAATTTAAAACTCACAAAAAAGAAAATATCAACGCCTAGTTATGAAGTTTCTGAAAATATTACAATAATGATTGCTAGCACTCATGATAAAGAAGATGAATTAATTATTCCTCAATTAAAAATTATAAGTGAAAAATATCCTCTAACTAAATTTTTTATTTCACCTAGACATCCTAAAAGATCAAAAATAATTTATAATTTATTAAAATCTGAAAGTCTGGATACTAAGTATGAAAGTTCTTTAAAAAATAATGACTATAAGTTTTTAATAATTGATAGTTTTGGCAAAATGAGTGAATTTTACAGTAAAAGTGATATAGTGTTTCTAGGTGGATCTTTTACAAAAAATGGTGGCCATAATCCAATTGAAGCTGCAGTCGAAAAATGTGCTATCTTAACAGGTCCTAATGTATTTAATTGGCAAAACTTATTCGAAGATATGAGTGATAAAAATTCTTGTATAATAGTAGGCACACCAAAAGAATTAAAAATGAAAATATTACAATTAATGGACAATAGAAATTTAATTAAAAATTTAAAAAATAATGCATTTAATTTTGCTGATAAAGTTTTTTTTGAAGAAGAAAAATTATTAAATTTGTTAAAAAGAAAATTGAGTCCCAATGCTTAAGGCACCTAAATTTTGGTATATAAAAAGAGATAGTTTTTTATCAAATTCTTTATATCCTTTTTCTCTTATTTTTAGACTAGGTACAAAATTAAGAAACTTAGTTAGCAGAGAGAGAAAATCAAAATTACCAATAATTTGTATTGGCAATATTGTAATTGGTGGTGCTGGAAAAACTCCAGTAGCATTGAAAATAGGAAATATGCTCAAGCTAGCAGGCTACAATCCACACTTTGTCTCAAAAGGGTATGGTGGGTTAGAAAAAAATAATACATTAGTAAATGATTGGCACTCTCCTAAAAGTGTTGGCGATGAGCCATTATTATTATCTGAGATAGCACCAACTTGGATTGGATTAGATAGAAACAAATCCTTTGAATTGGCAAATGAAAATGGAGCAGATTGTATTGTAATGGATGATGGATTTCAAAACCCCACTCTTCAGAAAGATTTTTCAATAATTGTCATTAATGCTGACCAGGGTTTTGGAAATAAGAGAGTAATTCCAGCAGGTCCTTTAAGAGAAAGTATTCACAGAGGGTTATCTAGAACAAACTTAGTCATAACAATTGGTGATATTGCAGAAACTGTAAAAAACAAAATACCAAAACATATTCCTGTAATTGAAGCAAATTTTAAAATTCAAGAAGATGATTTGATGCTAAAAGGTCAGAAAATTACTGCGTTTGCTGGTATTGCTTATCCTGAAAAATTTTTTAACTCTCTAAAATTAGTTAAGGCAAATATTGTTGATAAGAGAAGTTATTCTGATCATCATATTTATACTGAAGATGATCTTTTATATTTAGCAGAAATAGCAAATAAAAATAATTCGATACTTGTAACAACAAAAAAAGATTTTGTTAGAATTCCTAAATCATTTAGATCATTAGTAAGAACAATTGATGGCTTCATTCAGCTTGATGATGAAAAATTATTGTTAGAAATATTAAGTAACTTAATCGAAAATAAAATAAATAATTAATGAAATTATTAATTTTTATTCGACATTTTATTGAGTTTTTTCTTTTCAAAATAATCTTATTAATATTAAATCTATTTTCAAAAAGCTTATCCTCTAAAATAATTAGGAATTTTTTGTTGTTTTTGGGTAAATTTTCAAAATATCATATTATTGCAAAAAATAACTGCAAAATTGTTTTTCCAAATTTAAGTGATGATGCAATTATTAAAATTATCAACAATAGTTGGAAGAATTTAGGAAACAATCTTTTTGAATTAACTTATTTAAAAAAATTAATTAATCAAAAAAATTTAATTGAGTTTGAAGGCTTAGAAGTTCTTGAAAAAATAAAAAAAAAAGCAGCGCCTGTAATTTTTTTTAGTATACACGCTAGTAATTGGGAAATATGTGTACCAATATTAGATCAAAAGGGCTTTAATATTGGAGCAATATATAGGCATATTAATAATAAATTTTTTGATAAATATATTTATAAAAAAAGAAATGAAGCATTAAATTCCAAATATAGTTTTTATACCCCAAAAGGTAAAATTAGTGCAAAAGAAATTCTTAATGGAGTTAATAATAATAAAAATATTTTTTTATTGGTTGATCAAAAAGACTCTGCCGGGGTGTTTATAGATTTTTTTGGAAATAAAGTGAAAACTCAAATTGGGTTTTTAAAGATTGCAAGAAAATATAATTTACAATTAATTCCTATGAGAAATATACGCTTACCTAATAATAAATTTAAAATTACTTTTGAAAAACCTCTTGAGCATAATAATAACTTAATTAGTGATGAAGAAAAAATGCTAGAAATAAATAATATCATTGAAAAGTGGATTAAAGAAAATCCAGAAAACTGGTTTTGGCAACATAAAAGATTTAATTAATTTTTTTAACTTTTAATTTTATAGTCTTGTCCATTAATCTTGCACTAATAACATCATTTTCTTTTACTTGTTTTGAGTTATTAATAATTTTATTAACTTTAGATAAAATTGAATAACCTTTTTTAAGATTTGATTGAATTGAATTTGTTTCTATTAATCTTAAATAATTTTTATAATTTTGCCTTTTATTAAATAATTCCCTCTCAATAATCGAACTTAGATTCTTACTTAAATTTTCAATCTTTGAGTTTTGAAATTTAATCAAATCATATGGAATTTTTAAATTTCCAAATAATGCTGATAAGTCTTTAGATGCTAATTCTATATTATTATTAATAACTCTCCTTAATCTAATTTTTATATAACCTAACCTCTCTTTATATGAATTTATTATTTGCTCTGGTGTTTTGATTAGAGAAATTAACTTTTGTAAATCTGCTGAATTTTCTTTGAAAATATTTCCTATACCATAACTCATTCTTTGACTAAGCCCACTTATCATATTTATAAGTTCAGTTTTTACAGGAACAACTAATTCTGCTGCGGCTGTTGGTGTCGAAGCTCTTAAATCAGACACAAAATCTATTATAGTTGTATCTGTTTCATGACCAACTGCTGAAATAATTGGAATTTTAGATAAGCTGACAACTTCAGCTAATTTCTCATCATTAAAAGCCATTAGATCTTCGGTACTTCCACCGCCTCTTGCAATAATAATTACATCAGGTTGATTATCTATCATTTCATTAAATCCATTTATTGCCCCAATAATATTTTTAGCTGCTTCTGCTCCTTGCACAGCTACTGGCCATAGATCAATAGGTATTTTAAATCGATTTGAAACTCTATTTATAATATCATGTATTACTGAACCCGTTGGAGATGTAATAACCCCAATTCTTGATGGCAAATATGGAATTTTTTTCTTATTTACCTCTTCAAAATAACCTTTCTCTTCTAATCTTTTTTTTCTCTCCTCAATTAATTTTAATAGAGCCCCTTCTCCAGCAATCTCTATTTTATCTACATCTATTTGATAAGTTGTTTTAAACTTAGACCAAGTTGTGACCTTGCCAATCAAAGTTACTTCCATTCCTACTTCTGGCTCAAATGCCAGTGATCTTGTTTTTTGCTCCCATACTACAGCACTCAAAATTGATGTTTCATCTTTAAGTGTAAGATAAATTTGCCCTTTTGTTGCAATACGTATTTCTGATATTTCACCTTTTATACTTACATAACTAAAGTGATCTTCAATCATATCTTTAAGAGCTCTATTGAATTGAGTAACTCCGTATTGGGGTATATTAAGATTCAAATTCATTTTCTAATTTTTTTAAAAAAATTTTTTAATAAGCTTCTGCATTCTTTTTCCATTATCCCGCCATAAATTTCAGTATTAAAAGTATGTTGTTTTTTTAAAATAACTTTTCTTTCTTCAATACCTCCATTTTTTTCATCATAAGCGCCAAAATACAATTTATCTATATGGACCTCACTAATTGCAGATGCGCACATTGTACATGGTTCTAGAGTAACAAACATCACAGTATCATTTAAATATTTTTGTGACAACTTTTCACAAGAATTAATAATTAAATCTATTTCACAATGATAAATAGCATTTTTTTTTACATTAATTTTATTATAACTTCTTTCAATAATTTCATTAGTTTTATTATCTATTAACACTCCTCCAACAGGCACCTCATTATTGTTAAAAGCTAATTTGGCCTCTTTAATTGCTTCATTCATAAAATAATTGATGTTCATATAGTAAATATCTAAATAAAATTATATTATAATTTAATGAAAAATCCAATCATAGGGATTACTCTAGATTTTGAAATTAACAGTGGATACTCTAAGTTTCCCTGGTATGCTATAAGAGAAAATTATTTAACTTGTTTGCATAAGTTTGGCGCCATACCTTTTCCTTTATTTCATGAAAATTCGCTAAATAATTACTTCATTGAAGCGCTAGATGGTTTAGTTATCACAGGAGGAAACTTTGATATAGATCCCCAATTATACTCAAAATTCTCTAACGGCTCCCGAAATATTAAAGATAAAAGAACTAATTATGAAATAGATATATTTCATAAATTTCTTGAGACATCAAAGCCAATTCTAGGCATATGTGGGGGAGAGCAATTAATGAATGTAGCTAGTGGTGGAGATCTAATTCAGGATATTAATCATTCAATTAAAACTAAAATAGAGCATGAGCAACCTAATCCAAGAGATCAAGTTAGCCATGAAGTAATTATAAAAAAAGATTCAAAGCTTCACACAATTATCAATAAAGAAAGCATACAAGTGAATAGTGCACACCATCAGTCAGTAGATAACTTAGGTAAAAATTTTGTATCAGCAGCAATAGCCGCTGACGGAGTAATTGAGGCAATAGAACATACTCATCATAGATGGTGTCTTGGTTTACAATGGCATCCTGAATTTTTAATAACTAATGATGACATGGCTATAATTAAAGATTTTGTAGATCATGCTAAATAAAATGAGGATAGCAAAATATATTGCTAACGCAGGATTTTGTTCTAGAAGAGAAGCGGAGAAATTGATTGAAAAAAAGATTGTAAAAATAAACAATATACTATGCGATCATCCAAGTAATACTGTTAATGAAGATGACAAAGTTACAATTGGTAAACAGATAATAAAACTAAATAATACTATAAGACTCTGGAAAATATATAAACCTATAAAATATATCTGCTCAACAAAGGATGAGCAAAATAGAAAAAAAATATTTGATTTAATTCCAAAAACTTTTCCAAGAATGATTAGCATTGGTAGATTAGATTTTATGAGTGAAGGGCTCCTTCTATTTACAAATAATGGAGATTATTCAAGAAATTTGGAACTTCCAAGCAAAGGTTATGAAAGAATATATAGGGTGTGTTTAAGAGGACAAATAAAACGAGCAGATGTAGATAAAACAAATAAAGGAATAAAAATTGATAATGCAACCTACGAGAAAGTTAAAATAAAAATAGATAAATTAAATAATAATTTTACATGGTTGATTATAAAACTTAGAGAAGGTAAAAATCGAGAAATAAGAAATATTTGTAAATATTTTTCTTGGCAGATTGTTAAATTAATTAGGATTCAATATGGGCCGTATAAGCTTGGAAATTTAAAAGAGGGACAAATACAAGAAATTAAAGTCGTAAAAAATGCCTAATATAATTGGTGGAAAATACAAAAGAACAAAATTGGATGTGCCAAGTAATCTTGTAAGACCTACTTCTGCCCTTAAAAGAGAAGCGATATTTTCAATAATTGAAAGTTTTTCAATTAAACACTCTATTGAAATATATAAAAATAAATCAATAATAGATATTTTTGCAGGGTCTGGCTTGATTGGTCTAGAGGCAATTTCAAGAGGTATGAGTATGTCTTATTTTATTGAAAGTAATAATAGTGTTGCAAAAATTCTTGAAAAAAATTGTAAGAAAATTTGTAAAAATCAAGAATATGAAATTATTTTGAACAAAGCGATAACTGCATTAGAACACATTTTTAATGTTAAACCATCAATAATATTTATCGACCCTCCATATAAAAAAGAAAATATTAATTTAATTTTAATAAAAATTATAGAAAGAAAAATAAAAATTAATAACACTATTATTATTATTGAAACAGGAAGGGAAGAAAAGGTGATTATTCCAACAGAACTAACTGTTTTTAAAGAAAAAAATTACGGAAAAACTAAACTATTATTTATAAATTAACTAAGATACTTTTTGGTCAAAATTTTACCTTGCTCTACTGCCGGCTGATCAAAAGGATCTACATCGAAATAAACACATGCAGCTATAGTCTCTATTATACTATTAGCCATCAAAGACCCAATGGACTCTTCGTTAATATCCTCAATAGTGATTTCTCTAAACTTAAAATTATTTAATTTGAATGTATCAATTGTTGCATTCTGTTCAGCATGCATCAAGTCTCCCATTGTCTTATCAACTAAATAATTAACTGATTCACCTCTCATTATTTCAGAATTAATCTTTAAACCTTTATTTTTGTAATTACTCTTAATAAACGTAAAAAATTTATCTTTTGGTCCATCTAAATAAAGTTGTAATTGACTATGTTGATCTGTGGTTCCAGTTGCATGTAAAGCGGTAATACCTCTATTTTTTTTACCAATACTTTCAGCCCATAATTGAAGATACCATTTTCCAAAATAATTTAATCCATCTGAGTAAGTCATTATAACATTTGACAAAAAATTATTAGCGTTACAAAATCTATATAATTGGGCAAATTTAAAAGTATTAGTGAAATTATTTTTATTAATAATACTTAGTGCTCCTTGATGTATTTTTTTTACATCCAACCCAGCAATGATTGCAGGTATCATTCCAACATTTGAAAAAATTGAGTAGCGACCACCAATATCTTTTTGATGTTCTAAAAGAAGGCAATTATTTTTTTTAGCAATATTAAATAAAGGAGAGTTTTTGAATTCTGTTACAACTAATGTGTTAGCATATAATGTGTCTAAAATATTTTTTTCATATGCTAAATTTATAACAGCTCCAAATTGAGAGAGGGTTTCAGGTGTAGTGCCAGATTTTGAAATTACTACAAATCCAGTTGTCTTAATATCTAAACTCATTACTTCATTTTGAAAAAATAAAGGGTCTATATTATCAAAAAAAAAGATATTTTTTGGCCGATTTGTTAAAATATTAATTAAAGCTCTAGCTCCTAGATTTGATCCTCCTGTTCCAAAAACTACAAAATTTTTTTTATTTTTTTTAAATATCTCAGTTTTCTCTAATGTGAATTCTAATAGTTCTTTATCTTTAACAATATTAAGTGCAGGAAGATTATTACATATAGTTGTGATCTCTTGATTGAGTTGATCTATATTATTAGGCAAATTAATATCTTCGTTAAAATTTATATTTGTAAAATTTGTTGACATTTATAAATTAAAAAAAGAAGAATCTTTTTTTCTTTTTAGATTTATTTTCAATTTTAATTGTTGGTACTTCTTCATTAATATTTGTGTCATCACTTAAAAGTTTATTTCGTAATCTTTGAGATTCAGCAACAGAATCAAGAATTTCAATTTCATTGTCCCAGGTACTAGAATCTATATTTTTTTCTGAAGCAAATTGTTCATCTATCTCTTGTCTTATGTCATTATTAGATTGATCTGCATTAGTTTGATTCAAAATATTTTCCATTGTTGATGTATTAAATTCATTAACATTGGATTCTTCATTTAATCCAAAAAGAATTTCTTTTGCTAAATCACTCTCTACGTTTGCAATATTTTTTTCTTTAAGCTGCTCAGGAGGTAATAAATTAAAATCAGGAGGAATCACTAGTGGGGGATTTTCAATTACTCGAAATTCATCTATATTTTTCCTGTTTACTCCAGCACTATCTCTTATTTGTGAGCACGAAACTAAGAAAATAGATAAGAATAAAAATACTACTACTGATGCTTTCATTTTTTTTGATTTCTTATTTTATTAATCATGTTTAATATTATCATTATTATCCCAATAGAGATATAAATATCAGCAAAATTGAAAGCTGGCCAATAAAATTGATTTACGTGAAAGTAAATAAAATCTATGACGTAGCCATTCATAAATCTATCAACTATGTTGGCTATTGCTCCACAAATAATAATAAATAAACCCCAGGTTTCTAAATCATCTCTAGAGTTTACTAAAAGATAGGTAAGAAAACACACTACTGCTAAACCAATTACTATAAGTATGTAAGATGGAATTATTTCTGAAAATAATCCGAATGAAACACCAAAATTATGGATATGCGTTATATCAAGAAAATTAGTTATCTTTATAAATCGAAATAGATCTATGAAATTAAAGATAAGATATTTTGAAAATAAATCAGCAAAAATTAATAATATAAAAGTAATTATTTTATTCAATCTTAACAGCCTATGATATTGCATCATCGCAACGATCACATATCTCATCACGAATTAATTCTTCCTTATATTTCCAGCACCTTTGACATTTTTTTGAGCTTGTTTTTGATACGATTATTTTAACATTTGGAATTTCTTCTATAGAAAAACCTTCAATTGCATCACTTATTTCATGATATGAAAACGAAGAGGTAATACTAATTTCATCCATTTGATAGTTTTTAATTTTTTCTAAAACTGGCTTTTCAACATAAATATCTAAATGTGCCTCTAGGCTTGAACCAATGATTTTATCAGCTCTTTTTTTCTCAAGAGCGCCTGTAATAACTTTTCTTATTTGTTTAAGAACTATCCAAGTCTCATTAATATCAGAATTTTTATAAGCATCAGGGGTCTGTAAAAAATCTTCTAAATGTATGCTTGTTTGATTACCTCTAGACTTCCATGCCTCTTCTGTCGTAAAAGACAATGATGGAGCAAGCCATCTAACCAGATAGTTAAAAGTAATATCTAGAAGTGTTCTTGCAGATCTTCTTTCTTTAGATTTAGTGGAATCGCAATAAATAACATCTTTACGAATATCAAAATAAAAAGAAGATAAGTCATTAGAGCAAAAATTTAAAAGAGTAGTAAACATTAGGTGAAAGTTAAAAGATTTTACACAATCTTTAATTATTTGATCAGTTTCCCACAGTCTGTGCAAGATAAATTTTTCTAAATCAGGGAAATCATTTTCTGTAATTTTTTCATTCTCATCAAAACCATCAAGATTGCCTATTAAGTATCGAAAAGTATTCCTTATTCTTCTATAAGAATCTGTTTGTGATTGTAATATTGCATTGTCTAATTTTAAATCATCGTAGTAATCAGAAGCCACAACCCATAATCGTAAAATATCAACTCCATATTTTTTAAGAATATCATTTGGTGAAATAACATTACCTAGAGATTTTGACATTTTTCTGCCTTTACCATCAACGACAAATCCATGGGTTAAGACACTCTCATAAGGAGCTCTTCCTCTTGTACCAGATGATTCTAATAAAGAAGAATGAAACCATCCACGGTGTTGATCGCTTCCTTCAAGATACATTGATGCTGGCCATTTAAGATCATCTCTTTTTTCTAAGCAAAAAGCATGTGTAGATCCGCTATCAAACCATACCTCAACCACATCTTTGACTTGATCATAATCTTTTATTGAATACTTATCCCCTAGAAATCTCTGAGGATTTTCAGTAAACCACGTATCAGTGCCTTCTTTTTCATAAATATCAGCTATTCTGTCAACTACTTCTTGATCTCTTAAAGGCTGACCAGTTTCTTTATGGACAAAAAGTGGTAAAGGAACTCCCCACACTCTTTGTCTTGAAACACACCAATCCGGCCTTGTCTCAATCATTGATCGCAAACGCTTTTGTCCTTGAGGTGGATAAAATATAGTGTCATCAATTGACTTTAAGGCAATATCTCTAAGGTTATTTTTTTCCATCGAGATAAACCACTGAGGTGTATTTCTATAAATTAAGGGTGCTTTTGATCTCCAAGAATGAGGGTAGCTATGCCGAAGTGTTCCTTTAAATAATAATTTAGAAAACTCTTTTAGCTTTTCAGCAATTTTATCATCAACCTTATATATATGCTCTCCCTCAAAACCCTTTGCATAGTGATTGTATTTACCATCATCTTGAACTGTTTGAATGATATCTACACCATTTTGAATACCTAAATTATAATCATCAACTCCGTGTCCAGGGGCAATATGAACTATGCCTGTTCCTTGCTCTAGATTAACAAAATCTCCATGATATGGTCTAACTATAAAATCGTACCCTATATTTTTAAATGGATGCTCACACTGACAATCATTTAGATTGTTGCCTTGAAAAATTTTAATAATTTTAAAAGTTTTTATTCCAATTTCTTCACTTACCTGATTTATTAATTCTTCAGCGAAAATAAGTTTATCGCCTACTTTTGCTAGTGATTCATCAGATATACTTTGAACTTCAATTAAAGAATATTTTAAATCTTTCCCAAAAGCTAGCGCCCTATTACCTGGTATAGTCCAAGGTGTAGTTGTCCAAATGACTATATTAGAACCTTCAAGATCTTTATCTGCAGAACTATTAATTAAAAATTTAACATAGATTGTATTAGATGTATGATCTTCATATTCAACTTCAGCATCTGCTAGAGCTGTTTTTTCGACAACTGACCATAGAACAGGTTTAGCACCTTTGTATAAACTTTCATCTAGTAAAAACTTTCCAAGTTCACGAACAATTTGGGCTTCTGCCTCATTCGACATCGTTAGATATGGATTGGCCCAATCACCTTCTACGCCCAACCTTCTAAATTCTGCTTTTTGTATATCAATCCATTTTTTTGCAAAATCTCTGCACTCCTGTCGAAACTGAACTACAGGCACATCATCTTTATTTTTTCCTTTTTTTCTATATCCTTCTTCAATTTTCCATTCAATTGGAAGACCATGACAATCCCAACCAGGGACATAAATAGAATCCTTACCTGACATTTGTTGAGTTCTTACAATTACATCTTTTAATATTTTATTTAATGCTGTTCCCATATGAATGTTTCCATTTGCATATGGAGGGCCGTCATGAAGAACAAACTTTTCTCTACCTTTTGATTTTTCTCTTAATTTATAAAAAATTTTTTCTTCCTCCCATTTTTCTAAAATTTTTGGTTCTTTGACAGGTAAATTAGCTCTCATTTCAAAAGAGGATTTAGGTAAAAAAATAGTATCTTTATATTCCATTAAATTTTATGATATTTTTTTGCTTTGATTACGTCTTTGCGAATTTGACTTGTTAGTGTTTTAAAATCCTTATATTTTTTTTCAGGTCTAATAAATGTTAGAAATTCAACAGTCAATTGTTTACCATAAATATCTTCATTGTATTCAAATATATGTGTTTCTAAAAGTAAGTTAGTACCATTGACAGTTGGTCTTTCTCCA
>Ga0233427_10000351_pt1 | contig 59571 bp, 52 predicted proteins | sample SI_118_April2016_5_FD_179885 | JGI IMG/M metagenome (GOLD analysis project Ga0233427, IMG submission 179885) | Seawater microbial communities from Saanich Inlet, British Columbia, Canada - SI_118_April2016_100_MG | ecosystem: Environmental > Aquatic > Marine > Inlet | place: Canada: British...
ATGGTCAACATCATTTCAGAGCGGATATCCTGAAATGTGTCGTTGGGAGCCACAGGGAAATAGCCTTCTTTGTGTCTCGGCTTATGACCCAGGTTTGGGTCTTCATCCCGACCGGTGTTCCAAGTTCCTTCCACAGAATCGATCGAATAAAACGATTCATTCACAGTGGAATCATACTGAATGTTGTCAAAAATAAAAAATTCCGCTTCCGGTCCAAAATAGGCAGTGTCCCCAATCCCGGTGGACTTAAGATAGGCTTCCGCTTTCTGGGCGATGTTGCGGGGGTCTCGGCCGTATTTTTCCTTGGTGATCGGGTCGACAATATTACCGATCATGCTAACCGTTGGGACTTTCGTGAACGGATCCATAACCGTGGTGGTCGGATCGGGAATAACTATCATGTCACTGGCGTTAATCGCTTGCCATCCACGGATGCTGGAGCCATCGAAACCCAGACCTTCTTCAAACAAGTGCTCTTCCAGTTCACTTGTAGGCACAGAAAAGTGCTGCCAGGATCCAAGCAGATCCATGAACTTCACATCTACAACTCGAGCATTGTTCTTTTTTGCGAAATCTACTGCCTCTTTGGGGGTCATCTAAAGTATCTCCTGCAAAAAAATAGTTAAAGAATACAATTATAAAATAAAGACGTAAAAAAACTGGCACCGTCATTACAGCTCCAGTTTTACACATGAAATTCAGCAATCCCAGACCGGGGAATTTGCGATTATCCTTTTAGCCATGAACCGTTATTGCACAGAACTCAATTGGATCAAATAGCGTCTTCTCCGCGCTCTCCGGTACGAATCCGCACGATATCCTGAAGATCTGTTACAAATATTTTTCCGTCACCGATCCTGCCGGTTTGCGCGGCCTGCATAATGGTATTGATCACATCCTCCACCTGATTGTCGCCGATGATGATCTCCATTTTAATTTTGGGAAGAAAGTCCACCACGTATTCCGCACCACGATACAACTCGGTATGGCCTTTTTGCCTGCCAAACCCCTTCACCTCGCTAACCGTTATTCCTTTTACTCCGATCTCGTTCAACTTATCCTTCACTTCATCCAGCTTGAACGGTTTTATGATCGCCTCAACCTTTTTCATATTTGTTTTCCTCTAGCCAATATGTTCAAAAAAAGCCCGGGGTGGCGGACGATTGTCTCCAGGACTGGAAACCTTTCCAAGCCGTAACGATTCGCCTCCCTCTACCGGTTACTCTCAATATAGTTCAATATTCGTGCCAACACGGATTCATGAACCGCTTTGGCAGATTCCTCTAGAAATCTATACAATTAAAGGGATTTATTATACCGGCGAACTATACCACACCCGATAGGCAAATTCAAACGGCCTTGCATGCCCATATTTATGGCATTTAGGGGCTGGAAATGTTTAATTTTAAAGCGTTTTTTAGCTTTCGTCACTCGCTTTGTTTATTCGATTGAGGGCGGTTTCCAACTCCAGTCGCTTTTCCTCTATGATTTGTTCAGACGATTTTGGTGGGAGAGATATGGGTGAAGAAAAGTTGAGGGTACAACGGGTAAAAGGTAGAGGGAGGACAAATCGGTCCCAGCTGTTTAAGACCACTTTATTTTTAGCTCCGAAGGTCATGGGAAAAATGGGTGCTCCGGTTATTCCTGCCAGTTGCACGGATCCCGGCTGAGCCACACATCGCGGTCCGCGGGAACCATCGGCAATGATAATGATCTTCTGATTTTTGCGCAAAACTTTGATCAGGGACCGGGCTCCGGAAACAGCTTTTTTATAAGTGGACCCACGTATCACGGAATAACCCATCAACCGTGCAAGCCGGGCCAGAAGATCACCGTCTGTACTCGGGCTGATCAGCAGGAAATATTCCGGGTGCCGGCGAAGATAATAAAACAGGTAAAAGATTCTTCCATGCCACAAGGTGAGAATATAGGGACCGGTAAGATTCTTAAAATGATTCTCTTCTTCCTCGTTCAGGTTTTTTGAGCGCAGGGTCAGGCACCAGAGATAAACCACTGCAAAAAGAAGGTATGGGATTACGTAATTAAACAGAAGTTTTTTCATTAGCACCCAATTCAACCATGAAATCGGCAATACGTTTGGCGACAGCCTTCATAACTCCGGGTTCTCCCAGGGATTTTCTAATTTTAAGGAGACGTTCACGAACAGCCTGTTCCTTTTCTGGAGCACGCAACACTGCAAGCACCTCGGAGGAGATATTTTCCGCTGTCACTTTATGCTGTATTAACTCAGGCACTACATCTTCCCCCGCGACAATGTTCACCAGTCCGAAAAGCGGAATTTTTACCAACCGGTCCGCCAGCCAGTGAGTCAAAGGATTCAACTTGTAGACGATGACCATAGGGCACCCCAGGATACCTGCTTCCAGAGTGGCAGAACCGGATGCAATGATCAATGTGTCACAACTATTCATCACATCATAAGTTTCCCCCTGTATCAATTGGATGCCCAGCGGGTTAGCTCCCAACCGTTGCCGGATTAGATCGGGGTCAATAGAGTCCGCAATAGGAAGAAGAAACTGACAGGAACCCAGTTCGTTGCGGATTTTTTCCGCCGCCTGAATCATCACATCTAAAAGGGAGTCGATCTCGTTCATCCTGCTTCCCGGCAAAAGCCCAACGGTCTTGACTCCTGCATTCAGGGAATATTTTTCCCGACTTGCTTCACGAGACCTGCTTGGATGGACCATGTCTATAAACGGATGTCCCAAAAATTCTGCATCTACCCCGGCATCCAAATACAGCTTTTCCTCGAACGGAAGAATGACAAACATCTTCTGCACCGATTCCCGGATATCCCGGATCCTTCCCTTCCTCCATGCCCAAATCTGTGGGCTGATGAAATAAAATACCGGGCAATCAAAACGCCGCGCCTGCTTTGCCAGTCTAAGGTTTAACGTTGGATAGTCGATGAGAATCACCGCATCATAACGGCACGAGGCTATTTCTTTCATCAATGCGCGATAGACCCCGTAATAATGACCGAATTCTCCCAGAATCTCAACGATCCCAACCGTACCCATACGTTCTATGCCAAAGAGCGTATCCACGCCTGCTTCCCGCATTCGCGATCCGCCCATTCCGGAAAAACGAGCATGAGGTAAAAGAACCTTTAAAGCAGATACCAGGTTCGAGCCATGCAAATCTCCCGATGCCTCGCCAGCTATAATTAAAAAATGCGGAGAACCTCCGCTGGTATTTTGCATTGCCTTTTCTTTGCCCTCAATCAGTATCTCGGATCAGCAAGCCGTTGCACATTGAGTCGCGCCTAGTGGAGTTAGACAGAGATCACAGCAATTTTGGCATCATTGGCCAGAGCGAGAACTTTTTCCTGTTCCACTATCATGACCCTCTCTGCCTCCAGTGCCAGAACTCCACCCTGTGCCAGCATACTGATCGTTTGCGGTCCAATTCCTGGGTTGTCGTAGCGGTAATCCTGATTGGTTCTGCTGACTTTAATCACCACACACTTTCCCTGGGCCAAATCACATCCCCTTTGAATCGCCCGGTCCGTTCCCTCCAAAGCTTCAACGGCCACCACTGTTTTATTTTTTACCACCAGAGTCTGGCCAATTTCCATGTCCGCCAGTTTTCGGGCAATAGGCAGCCCAAATTCAATATCCTCCAACTCCTGCTTTGTGGGTTCCCGGCGGGTCAGGTTTCCTTTTTGAGGAAAAATATCCGACAGAAATTCCTTTTGGCTTAAAACTTTGAAACCTTCTTTTTCGAGCTCATCAATCACACCCAGCAGTAAAACCTTGTCTTCGTGTGTGGCAATATTTTTGAAAAACTGGAGGGCTTTAAAATCGAACTTCTGTAGCTTAAAGATGATGCTCTTATCAACCTTGCCCAGAATCAATAATTCTTTCACACTGTTCTGGTGTAGCGTCTTAAAGATTTTACCCGGTTGGCCGACTCCTATCGCATAGCACTCTTCCGAAAACGGTGCCAGACTGTCTTGGATTTCCTTTGAGAAACCAATGCTGATAAGTTTTATCCCAAGCTGGTTGGCTTTCCGAGCAAAATATACGGGAACTTCTCCCGTTCCAGCAATGAGGCCTATCCTGGTGGTATGCATGATGATGGGCTAATAGAAGATTGCAGAAGGCGTGTCGGTTTTGCTAAACAATTGTAGAAACCCGATGGGCGATACGGATTCGATCCTATTTTTCCCCTTTTTGATTAAACTTGCCAAGAATATCCAAGGCGATTTCCAGCGAATAGAGTTCTTTGTCCACCGCAACATTTCGAGGGCTTCCATTTTTAACGCAGTCCACGAAATGCTGGAGCTCCAGCTTGAGAGGATTATCTTTGTGGACAAAAATACGTTCGACCAGCGATTCCTGCTTATACCGCAGAGAACCTTTGCTCATTTGATGCTCCGAAGATGATTTGCGGTGAACATAAATTTCCTGATCGGTGTAATCCAAAACTACAAAAGAATCTTTCTGCGTTACCGACAAAGTTCGCTCTTTATTCTGCGAAACCCGGCTGGCAACAATACTTGCAATGCATCCATTTTCAAATTCAAGTTGAGTGTTCACAAGGTCATCTCTTTCGGAAAAAACCGAAGCCCCAAGAACATGCGTTTTTACCACCTTGGATTTGATCAGGTTGAGAACGATGTCTATATCATGGATCATGATATCCATCACCACGCCATCATCCTTGATTCTTTCCGTGAAAGGCCCCATGCGCTTGCATTCCACAAAAATCGGAGACTCAACAATTTTATGGAGTTCCTGCACAGCCCCATTAAAACGTTCCACATGACCGATATGCAGAATCAGGCCCTTGTCCTGAGCCAACTGAAAAAGCTCGCGGGCATGATTGAGGTCGTTGGCACAAGGTTTTTCAAGCAGAACGTGGATACCATTATTGAGGAGTTCCCTGGCAATAGGGTAATGCAGAGTTGTGGGAACAGCGACTACTGCGATATCAATCTGCCCAAAAAGATCCTTGCAATCTGTGTAACCAGGAATGCCATATTTATCATGGATGGCTTTTCGGCGTTGAGGGTTAACATCCACCACTCCAACAAGATCCACCTCCTGCATTTCGGCCAGAACCCCAACATGGTATTCACCCATTCTGCCAATTCCAACCACGCCAGCTTTTACTTTTGCCACTACTTGGTCACCCCTCTGGAAGAATTTCTTATAAAATCAATAAGGTAATGAATCTCATCGAACATTTCAATTTCTGCTTCAATCTTTTCTACAGCCTGCTTGGTATTCAGTTCCGGTTGAGCAATGAATTTCAGGGCTTTTTTTATCGCTGCCCGAACATTCGGTTTGAAATTTGCCCGCTTGAGCCCAACCGCATTTACACTGAGAAGTCGGGCTCGGGTTCCTTCTACCGTGGAAAAGGGCAGGACATCCTGATTCACACCTGCGAGTCCCGCAACCATGGCATACCGACCTATTCGGACAAATTGATGGATGCCAACCAGAGCCGAAATAAAAACCCTGTCTTCTACAATAACATGACCGGCTAAACTCGTACTATTTACAATCACCACCTGGTCGCCAATTTCACAATCATGACCTAAATGCGAATATGCCATGAGCAGGCAACCCTTACCAACACGGGTCACTCCATTTTCGTTACCCGACCGATGTATGGTGACATATTCTCGAATCACAGTTCCGTCGCCAATTTCCACTGTGGCAGGAACATTTTTAAAGTTAAGAATCTGGGGTTCTCCCCCCAGTGAGGCGCCATGGAAAATTTCACAATTTTTCCCGATGACCGTACCGGCTTCGATCAAGACGTTGGGCCCTACAATCGTTCCCTCGCCGATCCGGACATCTGGGCCGATAGTAGTAAAAGGACCTACCTTAACTCCCGGGGCCAACTCGGCATCTGGGTGAACAATTGAACTGGAATGAATAGTCACGTTTTAAAGGATAAAGCCAATTTTCATTGGCTGGCTACGGGCTGGAAAATGCGCGAGATAAAAATTGTGAATGCCAGCCGTTTACAATATCAGTCTTTACCGAGCATTGCTTGAATAGTACATTCGGTGGCCAAAGCATCCCCTACAAACGCTTTGCCCTCAAATCGGAAAAGAGTTCCCCTTTGCTTGATCTTAGTCAACTCAAGCCGCAATTGGTCTCCCGGGACAACCGGCTTCCTGAACTTAGCCTTGTCAATACCTGTAAAGAACACGGCAGGCTGACCCTCCTTATCCAATATTTTGATCCCTAAAATGCAGGCGACCTGCGCAAGGGCCTCGATAATAAGAACGCCCGGCATAACGGGAAACTCCGGGAAATGTCCTTGAAAAAAAGGTTCATTGGCCGTCACATTTTTGATGCCGACAATCCGGGAGTCCATATCGCATTCGATAATTTTATCTACCAGCAGAAAAGGATATCTGTGGGGGATGATCTTTTTAATTTCGTTAATATCCATCATAGAAGAAATTCGTTCTTGCAGTTGCAAGCCTGTAAGGTTTTTCCGGAAATTTCAGTGAGCTTAAATCCTACGAGTGGGTTTTATCCCCTGTGGTTACCACGCCTTTCAAATAAAAATTTTTGTCGGATACCCCGGTCCGCTTGCGGCAGGATCGTTCATTGCGGGATCAAGCAGGTTTTATTAACCGTGGTTAACGGGGATTATTTATTGACCCGGTCATAGGTGCGGGTCGCGATTTTCGTCAAATCGTTACCCTTGTCATGATAGAAAACAGCCTTCTGCTCCAGAATCATTGTATAGCCTTTTTCCTTGCCGATTTTTTTTATAATTTCCATCATCTTACGGAGAATTTTTTGGGTCATTTCCTTTTCTTTTTTGCCGAACTCCGCGTTCTGGTCCTGGACATATCTTTCAAAGGCGACCTTTTCTTTTCTCAGTTGGTCTTCCTTTTTCTTTTTCAGTTCCGGATTCAGAACAAAACTTTGTTTGTTTAATTCCCCCAGCATTTTCTGAATTTTCTTTTCCCGGGCCGTGATTTTTTTCTTCTCTTTTGTGAAATCCAGTTTAAATTTATTGAAACTGGATTTCCACTCCTTGGTGTTCGAAACGGCTTGTTGAATATTTACAAATCCTATTTGACCATCCGCGGCAAAAGAAGCAACCGTCAAGGGTCCGCAAATGAAAAAACTAAAAACAAGCAATGACCCAATGATTCTGAGCTTCCGAGAAATTGTTAACCGCATAAACATGATCCTTTTGAAAAAAATTTAAAATGCGCTTCCTGCCGAGAAATGAAATTCCGCCGCATCTTCGCCGGACTCTTTATCCAGTTTGATACCGTAGGCAAAACCCAGTGGGCCAAAGGGACTAATAAAACGGATACCCGCACCAATACTACTTCGCATTTCTCCAAGGTCAATCTTGTTGGACGTGGTACTGGTATCAAAACCCCCACCATAAATATTTCCACGGTCATAAAATAAAAAACCACGGAACGCTTTGGTAAAAGGGTACTGCACTTCCAAATTTAGAAGAAGGGACTGGTTGCCTCCTATAGGGTCGTCATCATCATTTTTTGGCCCAACATCCCCAATATTAAAGCCTCGTAACGAAGTCGCCCCTCCCATGAAAAATCTTTCAAAGGCTGGCAGTTTGTCGCCACCATAGCCATCTGCATAATTAATCCGGGCGTGAGCCGCACCAACTAACTTTCCTATCAGAGGACGGTAATACGTCACTTCGTAAAAATACTTGGAGAATTTAGTACCCCCCAGCCCTGCAAGCTCAAATCCTACCACATGCCTCCAGCCCGTGGAAGGATTTAAAAAATTGTCCCGGGAATCGTAAACATACGTTGGCACGACTCTGCTGGTCAGGCGGGTTCCATTTTTAAAGAACTCCGTTTCATCAGAGGCGTCCACTCCTGATGTCTCTACATTGGCCAATCGGTATTTAAAGTTAACCGAATCATGTTCAGAAAGATTTTTACCCAGGCGAAAACCACCGCCGGTTGATTGGGCATCGAAACTGATATAATCCTGATCTTCGTTAAATGCATCGACCCCAAATGATACTTCGGAATCAAAGAGTCTCGGCTCTGTAAAGTTTATTTTAAAGTCCGTGCGGATGGAAGATAAATGGGCATTCAGGCTCAGCCTCTGCCCATTTCCGAAAAGGTTATCCTGGGTTATCGATGTGGAAAAAATAAAGTTCTCGATTGAGCTGAAGCCAACGCCCACTGAGAACGATCCGGTCGGCCTTTCTGTCACTGTCGTAAGAACGTCAATAAGGTCAGGGTCCTGGCCTCTATGGGTATCAATTTTGACATCTTCAAAATAATTGAGATTGTTGATCCGTTGTTTGCTTCGTTTTAATTTTGATCCATCAAAAACTTCTCCTTCTTTCAGCCGAAATTCCCTGCGAATGACATTATCCCGTGTTTTGATATTTCCTAGAATTTCAATATTACCAACATAGACCTTTTTGCCCTTATCAATTTCAACGGACAGCTCAACGGTGCGATCTTCATCGTTCAATTTTGAAACCGGGTTCGCTTCGGCGTAGGCATAACCTTTTTGGGAGTACAAGTCGGTGATTGCCAAAATATCCTGGCGAAGCTGGGATACATTGTAGGTTTCACCGACCTTGGTCTGAATGCTTTTTTGAATTTCATCCTGGGAGACTGCGGCATCTCCTTGTATTTCCATGGTCTTCACGCGGAACTGCGGGCCTTCCTCTACCGAGACGGTGATATGAATTTCCCTGGCCTTTTGATTTATATCTATACGAGGTTCCAGCACCTTGACCCTCAGGTAGCCGTGATCGTGGTAATAGCCTTCTATGCGGAACAAATCCAGCTTCAAGATATCTTTTTGGTACACCCCTGAATCATCCAGAAAGGAATACCAAGTCACTTCCTCTGTTTCCATCTGGTCGCGAAGGTCTTTATCCGGGATGGCTTTGTTTCCGGAAAAACGGATCTTCTCAATTTTTACCTTTTCCCCTTCTTTGATCCTGATCGTGATATTTACCAGGTTATCCTGATTGGGTTGGGTATCAATATTCGTTTGGGCAAAAAAGTATCCTTTTTCACGATACAGCTTGAGAATTTCCTCATTGCTCTCCTGGATCAGGTGCTCATTGAAAGCCGCCCCTCGTTTGAGTCCAATTTTTTCCCGAATATCATTGGCATCAACCTTATCATTGCCTAAGATTTCAACATCCCCGACTGACGAAATTTCTTCGACATAAAATTCAACTTCCAGACCCTTCAGAGTATCGTGCGTTTCCACACGGATATCCTTGAATTGCCCCAGGCTATATATTTGCTCGATATCTTCACGGATCTGTCTTTTGGAAAGCGATGTGCCGGGCTTGGATTTGATGTAATAGAGAATGGTTGATTCATCAATCCGCTTGTTTCCTACTACCTTCACGGACTGGATGTTTTCGCCTTCCTGCGCAGACGAAAGAGGGGCTGTGACAAGGAGAGTCACACCTATCAGAGTTGCAAAAAAAATGTGGGCTTTTTTCACCATTTAGCCAGAACTACCTGAAATTTTGCGAGTTATCGGGGAAAATCTACACCTGAGTTTTCAGGCAAAAAAAAGTATTAAGTCCCAGCAGTATAACTTGCTGAAACTTAATACTTTATATGTTTTTTATCACCGTCGCTCCGTTCAAGCGAAGAAAAAATTCTCAACCAACATTGAGGGCTCCCGTTTTTTCAACAAAAACCAGGCTGTCATCCTGCAAGCTCACCTCAATGAGCCCCCCATTAGCAAAACGACCCTTCAGCATTTCATCAGATAAGATATCTTCTAAATACTTTTGAATCGCGCGTTTCAATGGCCGGGCGCCAAAATTGGAATCAAAACCTTTTTCCGCCAACCATCTCTTTGCATCAGGAGTCACATCAAGAGTCAACCCCTGTTGAATCAATTGCTCGTTAAGAACATTCAACTGAACATCGAGAATACTGACAATATTTTCCAATTCCAAAGGACGAAAGACCACCGTTTCGCTCAAGCGGTTGAGAAACTCGGGGTTGAAGGTCTTCTTCAAGTCCTGCTTCAGCTCCTTTTGCATCTTGTCATAATTGAGATCGTCATTGTTGTTGTGGAATCCCAGACTGGTTCCCTTCTCAAGCATTCGAGAGCTGATGTTGGATGTTAGAATCACCACCGTATTTTTGAAGTCCACTACCCGGCCATAACTATCAGTCAGGCGACCATCGTCCATGATCTGCAAAAGAAGATGAAAAATATCCGGGTTGGCTTTTTCGATTTCGTCAAAGAGAACCACCGAATAAGGTTTGCGGCGTACCTTTTCTGTCAACTGACCGCCTTCCTCATAACCGACATAACCTGGAGGTGCACCCGTCAAACGAGACACATTGAATTTTTCCATATACTCCGACATATCAAGACGGATGAGCGCGTCCTCATTGCCAAATAGAAATTCAGCCAGAACCTTTGCCAGCTCAGTTTTCCCCACACCGGTTGGACCCAGAAAGAGAAAGCTCCCAATAGGTCTTTTCATATCTTTCAAACCCGAGCGGGACCGGCGGATCGCCTTGGTAAGCACCTTGATGGCTTCCTCCTGCCCTACCACTTTGCCAGCTAATTCCTGCTCCATGTTCAGCAAGCGTTCGCTTTCCTTCTCTTCAATTCGAGAAAGCGGAATTCCGGTCATACTGGAAACAACGTCGGCAATATCATCCTCGGTAATGCTGGGCTCACTGGCATCACGGCCTTTATCCCAGTCTGCCTTCACCGTCTCCAGTTTATCGCGCAAATCTTCTTCCTTGTCGCGCAGTTCAACCGCTTTTTCAAACTCCTGATTTTCGATACAGGTTTTTTTGTCGCGAACAACAATATCTATATCGCGCTGAATTTTTTTCATTTCTGGAGATTGGGTGATCTCACGCAGACGCACCCTGGATCCTGCCTCATCAATCACATCAATAGCTTTGTCGGGAAGAAACCGATCACTGATGTATCGTTCCGCAAATCGCACAGCAGTGACAATCGATTCGTCGGAAATTTTGACCTTGTGATGCAGTTCATAGGGAACCTTAAGTCCCTTGATAATTTCAACGGTCTCATCCACCGTCGGCGGATTCACAATGATAGGCTGAAAACGCCTTTCCAGTGCGCCGTTTTTCTCAATGTATTTTCGGTATTCTTCCAGAGTAGTTGCGCCGATGCATTGGATCTCGCCTCGGGAAAGAGCCGGTTTGAGCATATTGGATGCATCCACCGAACCTTCGGCGGCTCCCGCTCCCACCAGGGTATGCAACTCATCAATAAACAAAATGACACTGTCATTCTGAACGATTTCCTTCATGATGCCTTTGAGGCGAGCCTCAAACTGACCGCGATACTTGGTGCCCGCAATCAGGGAACCCAAATCAAGCGAAACCACACGTTTCTCAAAAAGCGTATCCGGCACTTCCCGTTCCACAATAAGCTGGGCCAGACCTTCAACGATCGCGGTTTTGCCGACACCGGGTTCACCAATCAATACCGGATTGTTTTTCGTGCGGCGACTGAGAATCTGGATCACCCGCTCGATTTCCTTGGCCCGACCAATGATCGGGTCCAGCTTTCCGTCCAGCGCCATTTTGGTCAAGTCACGACTGAATTCATCCAGAGTCGGGGTCTTGCCCACCTCGCGGTTGCTTTCGGTCGGCTCTTTGAACATATCAACAATTTTTTCCCGAACATCGTCAAAGAACATGCCGAAACTGTTTAGAACACGGCAGGCGACTCCTTCCTTCTCCTTCAAAAGACCCAAGAGAAGATGCTCGGTACCAATATAATTATGATTGAGAGACCGGGCCTCCTCCACCGCAAACTCCAAGACTTTTTTGGCCCGGGAGGTAAAAGGAATATCTCCGATGATCAAAGAGTTTGAACTGCGAGGCAGATTTTTTTCCAGTTCCTTTTTCAACTGGGCCATATCTACGCCACTTTTTTGAACTATGGCAATAGCTATGCCCCCGCCATCTTTAATGACGCCCTGCAAAATATGTTCTGTACCTAGGTATTCATGGCGGTAAAGCTCAGCTTCCTCGCGAGCAAGGATGATGACTCTTCGCGCTCTCTCGGTGAATCGTTTAAACATGATTCAAATTGCCTCAAAATAGCGGATTTATAATCTGATAAGGGGCCCCAAGAGTAAAAGCTGTGGGGCTACATCCCTGTTTTGTAATCGGGTAAACTTCTCAATTATCTTAACAAATGATGCCAACTATAGGAAGGATTAATTTCCTCTCGGTTTTCAGACACCAAGGCCTTATATTTCATGGGGTTATACAGTTGCCCTTCAATCCGCCAAACCAGTAAATCCGGGCCTCGACATATGGTCCTTTATCGGCCAAAAATTGAAAAGACTTGACCCGCTCCCGCATGAGGGAGCCAGCCCCTTAAGCAGGGGAGGCAGATTGCAGGAACTTTTTGAGCCGAGGTGAGCTGCCGCCAGCAAAATAAAGCTATTGCAATTTGCCACCAGCCGCTTGGCCGGGCCTAGTGGTAGCTGGCATCTTTGTGGAAGCAGACCACCGCCGCAGTCGTGCTGGGAGGGTAAAATTCATTCGCCGATGTCAGGGTTACGCCAAGATCCTCTGCTCCGAGAAGTTCCCAGATGACGCGATTGTAAGACAGGTCCGTTATCGCCGGGTAACCTGGACTGTAACGCTGGCCCCGACAATCTTTTTTTGCCCCCACCCCGTGGCGGAGTAGTTGATGGATGTATCCCGCAAGGTCCTCAGCCACCCGGTCACTCAACCCTTGCAGGTATAACGCCGACTCGCTGTCGTTCTGCGCCTTGAACTCCTCGACACCCACTTCGGCCTGGTCTCCAGCAGTGGATATTTGTAATCCGATCGCATCCCATTGCCCAGAGGCTTTAGGATGGAAATACTGCCCTACGGAAAAGACATCTTTTCTTCCCTTGCCGATGCAGATATCGAATCGGATTCGCGCTAATTCTTTTTCCCGGTTTTGCGTATCGTAAATAATGACTTCATCGCCATCCGATTGCGCCGGGAAAAGCGCAAACCGGGCTTTAGGAATGATCCACCCATTCTGTTCCGCTTTCTCGATCCAGGTTTTTTCCAATGCCTGAAGTTGTTGCAGAGTCACACCCTTTGGAGCCCAGGATGATTTTTTACCGAACTTCCAGTTTAGCGAATACAAGCTTTTTCTATCCATGCTTCCTGCAAGCTTGTGTAGTTTGAACTCGACCTTGTGAAGCCCATATCCGTCTGCAGGGACTTCATGGTGCCTGAAAGAAATTTTTCTTCGCGGCAGAGTTTCTAAAAGTTTGTCTTTTTCCGCCTGAATTCCTTTTGCCCGTTGGTATTCGCGCAAAAGCCGTTCGCGGTTTTCTTGCAGGAAAACAGGTCGCTTTGCAGAGTCCATAAGCTGACCCATGATGTTGACGCCATCCATTCCGCTTTTACAGTAAAAAACGTTATCCATGATCGATGCCGTATCTTCACCACCATGCATCGCCACATACCCGGCATGGCGAGAGTTAACGGGAGCCCCGCCAATAAGAATGGGTATGGAATATTTCCGGTCAGTCAACATATCAGCGACCGTTATCATATGATTGGAGGTTTGCACCAGTAAGGCACTCATGCCGATGGCATCGGCATTTTCCTGCTCGGCTGTGTCAATAAACTTATCCAGCGGAACCTGGACCCCAAGATCAATCACCCGGTAGCCATAGTTTTCCAGCAGGGTTTTCGCCAGGTCCTTGCCGATGCTATGCACATCCTGATAAACGGTGCCAATCACCACCACCCCTTTATAGTCAATCTCAGCACCGGGTTCGACACCGCTCTGAAAACGCATGAAACTTTCGAGAAACACCATCACATGACGCATGACATCGGCACTTTTTAAAAGATGCGGCAGGCTCACTTCTCCCCGACCAAAAGCATCTCCCAACTCGCGCATGGCTATCATGAGGTGGCCGCTTATAAAATCCAATGGCGTATGGGTTTCAATGGCTTTGGCAACATCCACCACAATGCGGTCTCTGTATGGAAAAACACCGCCTTCTTTCTCAATATTTCCTTCTTCTTTTTGTTTGAAACCGTCCTTGATGCGCTGACAAATACTTTCTTCCAGAGCAAGATCCTGATACTCGACTTTTTTGACCTTCACCCCGGTTTTTTTGGTCAACGCAATCTCTTCGAGTTCCTCAAAGGCATTCAAGTCGCGATCCAGAATGACCTTTAAAGCCAGGGCTACATCATTTTCCGGCAGACTCTCAAGCGGAACATAATGGTGCGGATTCAAAATGGCGCAGTCCAGCCCAGCCTTTCTCCCCTCGTCCAGAAAAACACTGGTCAGCACCTTTCGCATATATGGCTTGGCTGAAAGCCCATTGGTCAGGTTGCCTACGCCAATACTGGTTTTTAGATCCGGGTGAATCGCTTTGATGCGAGGCAGGCATTCTAAAGTCTCGGCGCAAAAGTTAAGACCTTCCACCGACTCCGACCCGATGGGGTAAGCATTGACATCAATAATAATCTGGTCGGGTGTCACGTTAAATTTTTCCCCAGCCTGTTTAACAATTTCTGCGGCCAACTCATATTTTTCATCTGCAGTCTGGCCCGGCCCTTCCGGCCCGTTCACCAAAGCGATGTAGAGGGGACAATGTTCCGCAGTTTGAGACAGGACCGCGTCCAGCTTGCTCACTCCATCCTTATATTCTTCCAGGCTGATGGAATTGATAATCGGTCTTCCCGGATAGGTTTTGATGGCACTCTCGAGTGCCTCCACCGAAAAGGAGTCGAGGCACATGACGCCTTTAAAGTCGCTGGTCAATGCATAAATTGTTTCGGGCAATACCACTTCGGTTTCCACGATATTGCTATCCATACAAACATCAATGATGTCGATGCCCAAATCCTTGACCTGCTCTTCCACCACTTCTTCCAAAGTGGTCATCTGGATGCCATCGTCTCGCTCCACCGCTTCACGCACTTTTTTACTACCCCTTACGTTCAGCCTTTCCCCGATGCGGATCAAACCCTGGGAACTGTCCAGAGCCACCGCTTCCTGCGGACCAGAAACATAAACCTGGTTGGCCGGTAAAGTTCGTTCTGGTACAACACCTTTCAACCGGTTTGACAGAGCACGAATATGGTCCGGAGTGGTTCCGCAACAACCACCAATAATGGCGACACCGAATTCTTTGACGAAACGTTCGACATAATCCGCCATCTCTTCCGGTTGCAACTTGTAGCAGGTCTTGCCATCCTCGGAAACCGGTTGCCCGGCATTGGGTATGATGGATATGGGGTGGTGGCAGAGTCGACTCAGTTTTTCTACCGTTTTTTGCATGAGCTCAGGGCCAGTATTGCAGTTGATACCAAAGGCAGAAATCCCCATGCCCTGCACGGCAACGTAGGCAGAATGAATATCGGTATTGAAAATCTGCATTTTGGAAAAATTATCCACCGTGACCTGAGCAATAATGGGGACCTTCTTTCCCGTCTGCTCAAATGCCCGTTGGGCCCCAATTAACGAGGCTTTTAGCTCCAGAATATCCTGTTGCGTTTCAAATAAGAGAACGTCGGCACCGCCTTCGATCAAACCCAGTACCTGCTGTTTGTTGTTATCAACAATTTGCGACCAGATTGCCTTTTTGAGATCGGCCTCGGTCTTGGAAAGGACATAGTTGGAAGGCCCGATGGAACCAGCAACAAACAAAGGCCGCCCATCGTAGTCCGGCGAAGCTTTATACTTATCTATCGCTCTTCTGGCAATTCGGCACCCTTCAACATTCAAGTGCCAGGTGATGGCAGAATAATCCGACTCTTTTAAGTTTAACTCTGGCGGAATGGCCTTGATATCGGTTAGATCAATATCCTTAAAATCGAATTCGGCCAAACGCAGAGGAGAAGCCCCGAAAGTGTTGGTCTCGATCAGGTTGGCCCCTGCCTGCAAATATTTCAGGTGGATCCCTTCCAGATCATCCGGACGGGAAAAGATCAAGAGGTCGGTCAGCATTTTAAACGCGGGACCGCCGAAAGCAGAGTCATCCAACGCCAGGTTTTGCACCATGGTTCCCATGGCGCCATCCAGGATAAGAGTCTGGGTTCCTAAGATTTCATCAAATTTCATTTTCATTCCATAAATTAACGGTTCAAGTCTGAGTCTGCATTGTCTTCATGACCCGGAAAATATTCCGGTAAAGTCACAATGAAAACAGCCCCCTGTCCTTCACGGCTTTTGGCCAAGAGGCTTCCACCATGCCACTGGGCAATTTTACGGCAAAGGGCGAGACCCATTCCGCTTCCCTCATAAGCACTGCGTCCATGCAGTCTTTCAAAGGGTTTGAAAATTTTATCAAGATATTTTTCATCAAACCCGATTCCATTGTCTTTCACATGAATTTCAAATTGCCCATTCTCCAGTTTTTTTGAGCTTATTTTTATGTTTAGCGTTTCCTCTTGCCTGCGAAATTTAAGGGCGTTGGAAAAAAGGTTTTGGAACAACTGATGCATTTGAGTGCGATCCGCTTCCAGGGAAGGAAGGTCGCCAACGTCCACCACCGCATTTAAATGCTCCAACTTCAGTTCAAAAACCGAGATAACCTCATTGACAACCCTGGATAAATCTATTTTTTGAAAAGCTCTGGCCTTGGTTGTGACTCGGGCATAGCATAGCAAATCCTCAATGAACACCTGCATACGAAGTGCGGCAGATTCCATTCGACCCAGATAAGACAGTTCTTTTTCTTCCAGTTTATTTGCAGAACTTTCCTTCAGACGTTCACCAAAAACCGCAATCTTTCTTATCGGTTCCTGCAAGTCGTGTGAGGCGATGAAAGCAAAATCTTCAAGCTCCTTATTACTGCGTTCCAACTCCTTGGCATATTGATTGAGCTTTTGTTCCGCGCGGATTCTTTCCGTCAGGTCAGTCGCCACAAATACGTACCCCTCAATTTCATTATCCACATTGCGCAAACTGGAACCCGAAAACAAGACCGGAATTGACCTCCCGTCAGCGTGTCGATAAGCCTGCTCCAGGTTGAGCAATTTCCCCTGCTGGTCCAGCTTCTTCATAATCACCTGTTCAAATGTATCTGCGTCATGAAATATTATTCTGGCATGGCCCCCTGTCAACTCGTCTTCCCTGTGACCCAGTAAATCCAGGGTGGCCCAATTGAACATTTCTATATTCCCCTCCGGGCTAACCACGATCAATGAGTTTTGCATATAGCGGATGATATCGTCCACATGAGATTTCGAGACGGTTGTCTGCTCGAGGTCCTCGTGCATTTTCCTGAACGATTCAGCCAGTTCTCCTATTTCATCCGTCCGGTCAATGGAAATATTTACACCCTTCTCCCTCCGGCCTATTTTCTTTGCCCATTGAGAAAGCTGAGTGATGGGGTGGGCCAATCCTCCGGCCACCCGAATCGCGGCGATAACCGCTAACAATGAAAATGCCGACACCAGAATCAGAAATGAAAACAGATTTTTTTGAAAACCCTGCTCTTCCACATCGCGAAGTTTTAATCTCATCTCCTTGGTCTGACGGGTTAATCCAGCTAAGGAGTAACTCATCACCAGTCCGCCCAGATATTCATCCTCCAACTTTATAGGCGCAACGATTTTAAAACTTTCGCCCTCTCTTATCATTTTCACGGACTGCTCTGAAAAAGAACCCCGGACAACAAGGTCATGCAAGGCTTTCTCATGAACTCGATTTTCCCCCCAGCTGTCATGAACAATTCTTCCCTGGGCATCAAACACGATAATATGACTGATGTCTTCCTGCTCCATGGCAGGAGCCAGCGTAAATTGAATGGACTCCAGGTCCAAAAAATAAAGGGCGTTGACCAGATTACTTGCCAGGTACACCGCAAATAAGCGCGCGCGAACTTTTAGCTGGCTGAGCAATTGCTTTTCCATCGCGCTGGTCCCGGATGCAATAACCCCGGCCAAGGTCGAGCGGGACTGGAAATACATATTCGTTCCCATTAATAACGCCAGGGAGAGAACCAGCCCCAGAATCACCAGAGAATATTTTGTCTTAAGCTTTAGTTTCACAAGCGTTTCAGTTCCCCAGCTCCGGACCAATGAATCTCAAAAGATCTTTTGCCTGTTCCAGGTTTTTCCAGATTGCGGGGGTCAATTTCTCAAAGCGGTTTGTCGAGTCATAGGCCAAAAGAGCCTTTTGACCCTCCGGGTTTTCGTGGGCACTCAATAATACCGCCGCCAGTTCCTGCCGCAGTCTATCATCCAGCCCTTTACGAAAAAGCTCCAGCCTTCTTGGAATGAAGGCCGACTTATAAATGATCTTCAATTCCTTTTTAACAGGACCAGGCGTATCAATCGTATAATCCCAGTCCTGATTACTGAACGCCCCGGCATCAGCACGGCCGGTATATACCGCTACGGAAACATTGGACTCATCCCCGCCGGTAAAAAAATAACCGACTTTATTTTCAGGAACCGGAGCCCTGGGAGTTTTTAACGGAACCAATTCTACTCCCATCTTCCTCAATACAGCGGCGGGGAGCAGAAACGATGTGGTGGACCCGGCATCATTGAAAGCAATTTTCTTGCCTGCCAAATCCGCAAACCCGTGGATGCCACTGTCTTTCCGCACAAAAAATACCGACCGGTATTCCGACACATTCTTTTTCCAGCGCAACAACACGGGCTCAGCATCAGCCAACCGCATGAAATCCAACGCAGAAAACACGGACTCGGAAACCCAGTCCACCTTTCCTTCTTTCAAATACCGAATCATCTGGCGATTATCCCTGGCAAACAAAATTCTACCCTTCGAGATACCCCGGTTCGCAAGACGCGAAACCGCGTAGTCGACCACTCCTTTTAACCTGACATAGTGTTTTTTGGGGTTGGCGCTCACCCTTCCGATCACCAGAGTTGCTTTTCTGGGTGAAACGGACTCCTGTTTTTTGTCTGGCAGGTTCGACCCGAGATCATCAGGGAAACCCGGCGATGACCCCATAACCAAAAACAGGAATAAGAATGCAGGAATACTGAACCATTTAAGTTTCATAACTTGACCGGTTATTTTTAAAAATCAATTTGCGCCCGCATTTGGAATGCGGCGGCATCTTCGTTCCCGGCTTTCGGGTCAGTATCGATGAAAACCAAATTAGCCATGAACCGGATCAAAGGGTTGACATACCAATTGAGGCCGAGTGTTATGTTTTCCTCTTCTCCTCCAAGGATAACACCATCATTCAAATCAATCTGGCTATATCGCAGAGCCACTTCCCAGGCACCCAGTCCGCCCCGCCCCGCATTGTTGTTGGGTTTTATCCGCGAGAACGCTCCGCCCTTATATTTATAATTCCGCGACTCGCCGGTTAAAAACCAACTGGCTAAAATATAACTGCCCTGAAAATCCACATTGGGGAAATTGGCCCTTCGCCTGACAGTTGAGTGGAAATATTCTCCCTGCACGGAAAACGGACCCCGCACCACTGCCCCTTCCACCACAGAGTTGACATAAGAAAATGCCTGACCAATATCTCCTGTATCTACAAGACTGACTGACGTCACCGACGATTCGGGTTTGGAGCTGAAACTCACACTCTGCGTGTCATCGGATACCCCCCGAAAAGCCACCGCAACACCCAGGTGAACCGCCTGTGTTTTTTCATGAACAGGAGAAAAAGTCAGTCTGCCGGTCACGCCATAACCCTCCCCGTCAACTCGAGAGTCTCCCGGGCCTTCCCCGAAAACTCCGCCGGCCGCAGCCCACTGACCTCCATAAGTAAAAACTCCCACACCAATATTTCGTCCCGGCGCAAAGGTAACCGCCATCGCCTTTTCCATAAGAGGAGTGTACTTGGAACTGCTCATCTCATCGAGACTGAAAGGTTCCTTGAAGTTACCCACCTTGACGACCATTTTCTCAAAACCGGTATAAGCGATGTAGGCATCTTTGATAGAAACCGCATTGCCAGCAAAATCAAGCTGTGATTTGAACTTCCAGTCCCCATAAACTTTTCCGGTGAAAAACAGCCGCGCTCGACGGACTTTGGTTCCGCTTCCCAAATCCCGGTCTTCCTCATCATAAACCGCGGCATCCAGTTGTATGCGACCGCCAATGCGAAACTTGAAGTCCTGCGATTTTTGCCGGAATCCCTCTTCGACCCTTTTACCAACGGGGGCCTTTTTCTCACGCTTCAATTTTTCGTATTGCCCCGGGGTGATGGTTCCATTATCGCGAAGGATTTCCAGGAGATCATCCTGAGCTGACCCGTTTACAGGTAACAATAAAATAAAAAATAAAAGGATTATGAAATAATAAATTTTCATTCAAATACCTATGTAAAAAATTCCCAAAAAAATATTATCAGGGTGCCCCCTGAAAACCTCAACCTACCTTGAATTAGCCTTGGATTCAAGCGGGGAGCCTCCGCTGGCATCAGGTTGGGATGCCTTGACTCCGAAAACCCTTTGCATGAATGGGGGGCGGTCCTTCGCGCATCGAAAGCCCACATCCTTTTTCCGAGCCAATGGGCTGAGATGTTCGCGGTAAGAGGCGCGAGCTTTAAGGGAAACAACCTTTAAAAACTCCTTTTTGCTGAAATGTCCCACTCCCATATATGACAATCCCCGCACCACGATCTGCTTCTTTTCATAGGCCGGAGCCTTAAACGTGTTTCCGGGATAAGGCTGATAATACTCCCACACCCATTCCCAAACGTTGCCAACCATGTCCTGAACCTTGTAAGGACTGGCGCTTTTGGGGAAACTGCCCACCGGTTTGAGGCCCTGACCTGTTTTCGTTCTCGGGGAAAGGCTGAGATTGGCCACGCCGGATATGAAATCATCTCCCCAGGGGTAGATGAACCCGGCTCGACCCCTTGCGGCTTTTTCCCACTCTGTTTCGGTGGGCAATCGCTTGCCTGCCCATTTCGCGTAACCACTGGCATCAAAATAATTCACTTCGGTCACCGGGAAATGATCTTGCCCTTCGGGAAACTTCTGCCCCTTCCAATAACGCGGCGGTTTGTGGTCCGTGGCCTGACAATAAATATAGTATTTTAAATTTGTAACCTCGTAACGGTCGATGTAGAAGTCGGGAATGTCGATGCGCCGCTCAGGGGACTCATCGGCAAACCAGGGCTTGTTCAGTCCCAACATAAGTGCGTGGTTTTCCTCATCAATCTGGTCGGTTCCAATGGTAAACTCTCCCGAAGGAATCAGAACCATGCCTTCAGGAATTTTTTCCAGACAACCGGAAAGAATTAAAACAAGAAACAAACTGAAGACACTGTTCCATAATCTTGTTTGAATCAATTGCATGAAACCTATTTCGGAAATTGCGTTAACAGATATCAACCCTGAAGACCGGTTGACGGATTTCTCGCTGGACGGTTGCCCGGAAAAGTTAATGGACTCGATCAAAGTGATCGGCATCCGGCACCCTATTTCCGTCTGCCCGAACGGAAATCGTTACGCCATAGTCAGTGGGCACAAGCGTTTTCAGGCGGCACCCCGATGCGGATTAACAAACATCCCCGCCTTCATCATACCTGAAATAGATGATGCCTCACGACTGGTCATCAACCTGAACGAGAACTTCGGGCAACGGCATTATAGCGATATCGAAAAAGGAATCATCCTTAACAAGTTTAAGGATGCCGGGGTTACTGATGCAACCATTATTACAGAGTATATGCCTTTACTGGAACTGGAGCGCAGTAAAAAACTGGCTTCAGACTATCTTGCGGTTCATCAACTGGACTGTGGATTACAAAAACTCCTGCACCGAGCCCGGGTTCCGCTCAAAACGTTCCGTATTTTCTATAACTGGGATGAAGAAAGCCGGGATTCGGCAGAAAACCTGTTCTCTAAATTAAATCCCGGAGTCAACAAGTGGCGAGAACTTCTGGAGTTGATTGATGAAATCGCGCATCGCGATGGCAACTCTCCCGCTCAGGTAATCACAGCCACTGACAAAATCTTATCCACTGCTGATAAGACCTCCCCGCAAATGTATGACCCAATCCACCAGCATCTTTACAATCTGCGCTATCCGGTTTTGTCGGATTTAAAAAAACAGGTGGCGCGCGCTCTCGATGAAATGAAACTGGATGATAAAACCCGTCTCAAGTTTCAGGAAACGTTTGAGAGTAACGAATTGAAACTGGAACTGAAATTCCACAGCGAAAAAGAATTGTCCAATCAGGTGGAAAAAATTTTCCAGGCCCTGCAATCCGGCTCAGTGGAGAAACTCATACGAATTTTTCAGAACATAGGGTAAGAAAACCTTTTTCAACCACAGCCCACTAGGCGTGGAGCCAACATGGCGATGACGCTATCGCGACCGCCGAAAGCTAAACCTCCCCCTGATAAGGGGGACTGAGGGGGTTGCCATCGTCGCGAGCAGAGCAATCCAGAACCTGGATCGCCACGCCGCTTCACGGCTCGCGATGACGGGCAAAAGTGATTTGAATTTTAACTCCCTCTTTATAAAACAAGGGGGGGGGGATCCAACCCTCCCCAAGCCCCTCCCTATGAAGGGAGGGGATATAAAAGTATTGCGCTTGAGTACTCAGCCTGCTTTACGGGTAATGCAGTGTTGGCCCCACGCCTAGTGGTGGTAGGATTTGCGGGGGGTGATGACTTTCCTGAAGTCTTCGGGGCCTGTTTTGTATTTTTTGTAGAGTGCCTGCAAACTTTCACGGGATTTCGCAAGTTGTTTCATCATTTTCTTTTCAACTAAAAACCGCTGGACAATGATGGAGTGGGTAATGGCCTTCGTGCCATTCAAGATTTCATCGTAAGCATTGCTGAGCTGTTCATGGGCTTCGATATGTTCAGGATTATAAAAAGTGACCTCTCGCAATAGATCAACTTTCTCTCCCGGTTTTGCATCGTCACCTAAAAAAGTGCTGAGCTGGAAAAGGTTATCGGCCAAAGCATCGTTGGCGACCTCGTTATCCGGACTCAGCTCCACCGCCTTGCGTAAAGGCTCTTCCGCAGGCTTGTAGCGTTTGAGCTTCATCAATGATGTGCCAAGCCTGAAATAACCTTCCGCCGCGTATTTGGGACTTTGCTTGATCGACTTTCGTAATGGCTCCACCGCCTCTTCATATTTTTTTAATTTGAAATAAAGCATACCCAACCTCAGGTTGGGCATGGCGGCAGAAGGGTCCACCGAAACGGCTTCCTTATAATGCTTGATGGCTTTTTTCGTGTCTTTAAGCTTGGTATACACTTCACCAAAACGGTAATTCGCCTCCACCGCCAGATTCTTATCCAGCTTCAAGGCTTCTTTGATTTTAGCCAAAGCTTCTTTGTAACGCCCGAGCTCCGTGTAACAGATTCCCATTGAAAGATGGGCCGGGCCAAAATCGGGGATGATTTTTATTGCTTCATGAAAATGGTGCTCGGACTGTTTCTGGTTCTTTATTCTCCCGTATGCGGTGGACAGGTTGCTGTGAGCCTGACAAAGAACCTTTTTGACCATCTGACTTTCCGGATCAAGACGAAGCGCCTCCTCAAGATTTTCCAGAGCAGATTCATCACGACCCATTTCCATCTGCGCCCGCCCCAACTGCAAACGTCCGCTTTTATGGTCAGGCGCAATTTTCACCAGTTCCCGCAAAGGAGTGATGGCATCTCCATACCGGTGCATTTCTATATACACCCCTCCCAGATTGTACAAAGCTTTAATGTCTTTCGGATTTTTTTGCAGTGTTCCCTTGAGCACTTCCGCAAGGATCTTGAGCTCGGAGGGAGAACGCAGGGGAGCCTCTTCAGGGGCAGGGCTTTTATCACCTATACGAATGAGTTCGGCGATGAACTCTTTTATACGGGATAACTGCCTGTCAAATTTCTCTTTTAAAAAGGATATCAACTTGTCCATGACACGTTATACCACCGGGCACCGGGCAACGCCCGGAGGAAATGAAAAATAACTTTTGCTGGCTAGCAAAAAGTTGTCTCGGTCAACGAGCCATTGCCAACTGCCACCGGCGGCTCGCCGCTTATTTCCTGAATTTTTTGATGAGGTCTTTTACTGTCCCGATCACGCGCTCAACATCTGCGGAGGACATTTTTGGGTATAAGGGAAGGCTGATAACCCGTTCGGAATAATTGGACGCGATGGGAAAATCCTGAGGCTTGGTGTTGAAGTTTTTCACATAATAAGGTTGCAGGTGTAAAGCCACATAATGCAGGGCTACCCCGATACCTGTAGATTGAATGGCATCCAGAAATCCATCGCGGTCTATGGTCAGGCGTTCCAAATGAAGAGCGATCACATAAATATGGTGGGCGTGGGTGGCATAGTCCCGGACAGTCTGAGTTTCCAGTTCCTCAACATCGGCGAAAGCGCGATCATACATCGCTACATATTTTCTGCGCAACGTCATGAACTGCTCCACTTTTTTAATCTGGTGCAATCCGATTGAGGCGTTGAGATCGGGCATATTGCATTTATGCCCGGCCAGAGTTTGCTCCCAATGAGAGAATCCGCTTTTGCCATAGCGTTTCCAGGCATCGCGGCTTATCCCCTGCAACCGCATAATACGAAAGGTCTCGGCAAGGGCATCGTCATTGGTTACCAGCATACCGCCTTCGCCGGTAGTAATATTTTTGTTGGCATAAAAACTGAAGGCCGTAGCATTGCCGAGGTTGCCGATTTTTTGTCCCTTGTATCGAGACTCCAGCGCATGGGCCGCATCTTCAATGATGACCAGTTTATGCCGGTCTGCCAATTCCTGAATGGGGGTCATATCACAAGGATGACCGGCGAAATGAACAGGGATGATGGCGCGGGTACGGGGAGTGATTTTAGCTTCTATTTTTTTAGGATCAATAGTGAGGGTTCCCGGTTCGATATCGGCAAAAACCGGTTTCAATCTCTGCAGAAGGATCACATTCGCGGTGGCGGGGAACGTCATCGGTGTAGTGATGACCTCATCCCCATCGGCAAACCCCTGCACCGTAAGTGCCAGGTTCAATCCTGCCGTGCACGAGTTCAAGGCCACCGCATGTTTGCAGCCGATATAATCCTTAAAAGCTTCTTCGAATTTTTGGGTTTTGGGACCTGTTGTCAGCCAGCCGGAGTTCAGGGTATCTTCAACTTCCCGGTGCTCCTCTTCGCCCAACCAGGACTTATGAAACGGCAGGTCAACGCTCATTGGGAATTAATGCTTTCCATTCAAGGCATGACGCACGGGATCGGGCTCTGCCAGCAAACTACCCGGGTCAATATGGACATATTCCTTCTTTTCCCAGGCATCATTATTGTTAGGGATAAGATACAAGGTTTTCATTCCACCGCTTATTGAAGTGCGATCAACCAACACCGTTATCACCCATTTCCCGTCCACCTTTTCCCAATAGTCAATATGGGGACGGGTCATGTCAAACACAATATCTCCTCTTACCAGTGCGGGGTTCAATCGTTCCCTGCCTCTGAGCGTGATCTCCACCATCGCGTATTGGCCATCCTCGCTGATGGAAACCCGATCCAGGGAATAACGCTGTACTGTGATAAAAGGATTCTTGTACCACTTGTAATGGTAGGGACGGGGAAAACCAAGGACATCCCTTTTACTCGGATTCTTTTTAATGTGCTCCAGAGTCGGTAGCATGCTCCCCGAAATATGGGCCCCGGTTCCACCTCGGTAATCCGATGCCACTCGGCCCTCAAAATATAAAAACTCTTCTATCGAGATTTTTTCTTTATAGACAGGGTGCTGATGGCTATAAGCCCCCTTTAAGTCATTGTTCAAACGCTTTTTGAAAAAATCGTCTTCCAGATTTGCCAGCGTTTTGGCCTCGTTTAAAAACTTGTCTGATACCTCACTTGCTCCGGGGGCAGAAACCCAACTCAGCAAAAAAATCCCGCTCAAAAGACAACCCGTTATTTTTGAAATACCACGCATTCGTTTTACCCTCCTGAATCATGTAGGAAACCAGGTTCCCAGACCATGCATTATACATGCTGTCTTATCGGCAAAACCGAAAAATTAGTTTAGCCTGCATATTGCATGAGCAAATGGATAAGGAAAGGACTTAATCTTTGTAGTCCCCCTCATCCTAGCCTTCTCCCTCCAGGGGAGAAGGGACTTTTTGCTTCCTCTCCCTTGAGGGGAGAGGATTGAGGTGAGGGTGATTTAATAGGGTTTTTCTTCTATGCTAGCTAATACTCATGCAATATGCGGATTAGCCGGTATTTGTACGCAGTTTTTCTGCCAGAGACCGGGTGATTCCCGGCAATGCCACCAGTTCCTCTACAGATGCGTTACGGATATTTTCCAGACTGCCAAACTGCTGTAAAAGCAGTAACCGGCGTTTTTTCCCGATTCCCGGAATATTTTCCAGCGGTGAGCTCAAAGCCTCCTTGCCCCGCAGTCGGCGGTGATAGGAAATGGCAAACCGGTGCGCCTCATCACGAATGCGTTGCATGAGAAACCGGGAGGGGGAGTTCTCTTTAAATAGCACTGGGTCCTTTTTCTGTAGCAAATAAACCTCATCCGTTTTCAGGTTGTTGCGATATTTTCCCTTGGCGATGCAGGCCAGGTCCACCCGATCAAGAAGCCCCAAAGCCTCAAAAACCTCACGACCGGAATTCAAATGGCCTTTGCCTCCATCAATGAGCACCAGGTTGGGCAGAGGCTTTCCTTCATCAAGGAGACGATGATAACGGCGGGTCATCACCTCCCTGAGCATGGCATAATCGTCAATGCCTTTTACGCTGGAGATTTTGTAGCGGCGATATTTTGATTTTTCCGCCATAGCGTTTTCAAACACCACCATGGAGCCCACTGCATGGCTCCCGGATATGTTGGACAAATCGAATCCTTCAATCACTTCAGGAAAATGTTTCAGGCCCAGAGCCGTTTGCAGTTCTTCCAACGAACGGGTACCCACATCTCCCTTGTCGCGCTCCATTCTCATGGCGAAACGAGCATTTTCTTCTGCCATTCTCACCAGGTCGCGTTTTTTCCCGATTACAGGAATTTCGAGCTTCACCCGGGTTCCCTTTTTTTCCGACAACCAGTCGGCGATCAAGCCGGAGTCTTCAACAGGGTGGGGCAATAATATTTCGGCAGGCAGAGCCACCTCTTCCGCATAATACTGTTTGAGAAAAGAAGCCAGCGTTTCATCTTCTTCCATTTCGTTTTGCGATTTCAGTTTGAATATTTTTTCACTCAGCATTTTTCCGGCACGGATGATCAGGACCTGCGCCATAGCCTGATCTTTCTCGGAACAATAGGCGATGACATCCTGATCCTGCATAGAGGTGGAGATGATCTTCTGTTTGTCCAGCACCGTTTGCACAGCCTGGATTTTGTCGCGGAATATCGCGGCTTCTTCGTAACGCATCTCTTGAGATGCCGATTCCATCCCCGCTTTCAGATTTTTCAGAAGCGTGGCGTTTTTCCCCTTGAGAAACCACTCGACACCCTCCACCACTTTTTCATATTCACCGGGGGAAACCTTTCCGGCACACGGGGCAAGGCACCGGCCCATTTGGTGGTTGAGGCAAGGGCGGCGCATCGGTTGTCCGTCCAGCTTGTCTTTACTCTGGCGAAGTGGAAAGATTTTGTAGATCAGCCGAATCGTTTCCCGGACTTCCTTGACCATGGTGTAAGGGCCAAAATAGGTCGCCCGATCTTTGCGTACCCGGCGCACCACCTCCAGCCGTGGAAATTTTTCCTGTGTCGTCAAACGTATATAGGGGTAATGCTTGTCGTCTTTAAGCAGGACGTTGTAGCGAGGCTGGTGTTTCTTTACGAAATTACTTTCGAGAATCAGTGCCTCGGCTTCTGTCTTCGTGGTCAAGAACTTGATATCACGGACTTTATCCAGAAACATTCTTGTCCTGGGATGAAGTGTGCGCGAATTCTGGAAATAGGAGCGCACACGGTTTCTCAGAATTTTGGCCTTGCCTATATAAAGAATTTCCGCCCGGGAATCCTTCATGATATAAATTCCGGGTAGCTTGGGAATATTCTCTATGATTTTTTTTATTTTATTTTCCAATGGAGAAAAACCCGACCAGAGGTTGGCGCAAACCATACGCCACCTGATGAAACATCATATTCTAAAAATATACCCCCATTTGCATGAAGACCGAAAACAATAATCAGCGCGGGTTCTGGGGCAGTCGTATGGGATTCATCCTGGCCGCTTCCGGTTCCGCAGTCGGACTCGGCAATATCTGGAAGTTTCCTTATATAGTAGGGCAAAACGGCGGCGGAGCGTTTGTGCTCATTTATCTGGTTTGCATCTTCGTGATCGGCACCCCCATCATGCTGGCTGAATTTACCCTGGGCCGAAAAACCAACCGCAATCCTGTCGGCGCGTTCGACCAACTCAAACCCAATTCGCCCTGGATCGGCATCGGTTATATGGGCGTGCTAGCCGGGTTCTTCATCCTCTCCTTTTACGGGGTCGTTGGCGGCTGGACATTCGCTTACGTGGCAAAATCCATCACCGGCTCCGTGCTGGCGTTTCCTTCCCCCAAAGAAGCGGGAGAGTTTTTTGGAAATTTTATAGGAAACACATGGGAGGTTCTTTTCTACCACGCGCTGTTCATGGGGACCTGTATCGCCATCGTCTTAAGAGGCGTGCATGGCGGCATTGAAAAAGCCTGCGACATCCTCATGCCAACTCTGGTCGTCATCCTGCTTCTGCTGATGCTCCGCGCACTCACTCTTGATGGCGCGATGGAAGGCGTTGCCTTTTATTTGACTCCTGACTTTAGCAAGATCAACGCCAACGTGGTGCTCATTGCACTGGGGCAAGCTTTCTTTTCACTCAGTTTGGGGATGGGGTGCATGATCACTTACGGCAGTTACCTGTCGGACAAAGAAAGTCTGGCCTCTTCCACCGTTTATGTGGTGATGTTCGACACACTCATCGCACTTATGGTCGGCATGGTCATTTTCCCAGCGGTATTCGCGATGGGACTCGAACCCACCGAAGGCCCTGGGCTGGTTTTCAGCGTTCTACCTACGGTGTTTGCCGATATGCCGCTCGGTCATGGTGTAGCCGTTATCTTTTTCATCCTGCTGGCCATTGCCGCTATCACATCAGGAATTTCTTTATTGGAAGTGGTCGTGGCCTACTTCATTGACCAGCTCGGATGGGAACGGAAAAAAGCTGTTCTGCTTGTTGGCTTCGCGATTTTCGCGTTTGGCGTTCCCAGCGGTTTGTCGTTCGGCGTAATGGCAGATGCAAAACTGTTCGGCATGAACTTTTTCGATCATATCGATAACATCGCTTCCAACTACCTTTTGCCTTTAGGCGGCATGTTGATGGCGGTTTTCGTGGGCTGGGTGTGGGGTACAAAAAACGCGCATGAGGAAATCGAGAAACATGAAAACAAGTTTGGGTTTCCCTGGGCGCAAAGCTGGGGGTTCCTCATCCGCTATATCACCCCCATTGCCGTTGGCATCGTCTTCCTTGCCAAATTTTTTCCCCACTAGTGGACCAGCTAACTCGGTCTTTTAAGGCCCATCTTTTTAATTTTTGAGTGTAGCGTGGTGGGTTTCATTGCCAATTGCTCTGCGGCGCCATCTGTTCCTGTGATCTTCCAGTTACACTGATTCAAGGCATTCAATATATTCTCCCGATCACGCAATTTCATTTCTTCTTCAGTGAGAATACTGACTTTTGCATCCGCCTGCTTCGCCTTAGCCGCGGGGTATTGTTTGTTTTCTTTGGCTAGATTGAATGAAACTTTACCTGACCGCGAAGTTATTACGGCTCGTTCAATCACGTTTTGTAACTCTCGCACATTGCCCGGCCAATCGTAACCTTGTAGCGCAATCATATTCGCCTGGGTCAGTTTGGGAAGAGGCAGTTTTAATTTTCTCGAGGCCAGCTCAAGAAAACTTGAGGCCAGCATCGGGATGTCTTCTTTTCGAGAGCGCAGTGGCGGAACCTCTATGGGAAATACATTTAAACGGTAATAAAGGTCCTGACGAAAACGTTTTGTTTCCACCTCTTCTTTTAAAGATCGGTTCGTTGCCGCTATGATTCGCACATCTGCCTGCAGAGTCTTTTCATCACCGATCCTTTCAAAGGTTCCTTCCTGCAACACACGCAAAAGTTTGCTCTGAAGGTCTAAAGGAACTTCCCCGATCTCATCAAGAAATAAAGTTCCCCCGTCAGCAAGTTGGAATCGCCCTGCCCTGTCTTTTATAGCGCCTGTGAAAGCACCCTTCACGTGCCCAAAGAACTCGCTCTCATAAAGTTCCTTTGGAATAGAAGCGCAATTGACTTTGATCATGGTGCGCGAGCTACGCGAACTGCGGTTATGGATTTCCCGAGCCACAAGTTCCTTGCCGGTTCCCGACTCGCCTGTAATGAGAACGCTGGCATCGGTAGGACCCACCATTGCGATCTGTCGCAAGAGGGTTTCCAATGCGGGACTGCCACCAATAATATCTCCATAGGCCTGGGCATCCAGCACCTCTTCATTGAGATAGGCGTTTTCCAATTCCAATTGACGACGCAAACATTGGATTTCCTCTTCGGCCCGCTTTCGCTCGGTTAAATCTTTAAAGACAACCACCGCGCCCTTTAGTTTCATATTTTCGTAAATGGGAGTGCTGACATACTCTACCGGGAAGGGGGTGCCATCTTTGCGCCAAAAAACTTCTTCTGATGTGTGAAACACCTTTCCCTTTCGGAATGCGGCGTAGATGGGGCATTCCTCTTGAGGATAGGGAGTTCCATCCGGCCTCGAATGATGAACCAGCTTGTGCTGACAGTTGTCGATCATTTCCTGGGCCGAGTATCCGGTCATCTTTTCTGCCGCCGGGTTGATAAAGGTCGTCATTCCTTCAAGGTCAATACCGTAGATTCCCTCTCCCGCCGATTCCAGGATCAACTTGTTCAGGTGCAGAGCTTCTTTTAATTCCTGCGGTTCCGATTGTGGGCTGCTCTTTGAGTCCGGTTTCATGGTTTTAGTATATTCCCATCGACCTTTCGAATCCACGAAAAATCGTTAAAATATAAATTTTATTAGCTAAATTTCGCTAATAACGAAATTTCGACACTCTCTGACAGCACCACAAAAACCTATAACTTATTTAAAAATAACGGGTTATATGCAAATTTTATTTTTGGCACAGAAACTGCTCTATACAATCCATAAAAGCCGACACAGAACTCGGCATAACTTTGAAACTAAAATTTGAGGAAATCAAAATGAAAACCGCAATCGTTGTTCTTTCGGACCCCAAAAACGAATCAGAAGAATCTTTAGGGCGAGTCTTCAATGCCCTGGCCACAGCTTACGATTACAAAAATGCTGGCAAGGAAGTATCCATTCTGTTTCAAGGCACCGGTACGAGATGGCCTGAAGTGCTGGAGAAAGAAGATCATCCTGCGCACGAATTGTTTGAAGCCGTTGCCGACAAGATCACGGGAGTTTCCTGCGCCTGTGCCGATGTATTCGGTGCCAACACCAACGGCTACGACCTGATCAAGGATAACTCGGTGCCAAAAACAACCGGGCTTCCCAGCCTCAGCAAATTACAAGAGCAGGGATTTAATGTCCTCACATTCTGAAAACAAATAAGGCTTTATGCGGGGGATATGCTTTCAACTTTTGAAAAAAGGAAACCAAGTCATGGCAAAACATTTTATGGAATTCGCGTTCAACGACAGTGTCCGAAAAGTTCAGGAAAAATATGGCACCCGGGCCCCTTATCAAAAGATGGAGAGTAGAGATGAATTTCGCAACACGCTCACCTGGCAGGAAAAGGCTTATATCAAAGACAGGGACAGTTTTTATATGTCTTCGGTAGGTGAAAACGGTTGGCCGTATATGCAGTTTCGTGGCGGACCCAAAGGATTTTTAAAAGTCATTGATGAAAACACAATTGGATTTGCCGATTTCCGAGGCAACGGGCAATACATCAGCACGGGAAATTTTAACGCCACTAAGAAGACTGTCCTTTTTCTTATGGATTACACCCAACAGCAGAGATTAAAAATCTGGGCAGAAGCGGAAGTGCTTCACGCCGCCGACCATCCTGAGTTGCTGGAAAAATTTAAAATGCCGGATTACGAAGCCACTATTGAACGATTCTTTATCTTTAAGGTCCATGCCTTTGACTGGAACTGCCCGCAACATATAACTCCCCGTTATACAAAAGAAGAGATTCAAAAAGGCCTGGTGAAATTAGACCAGATTGAAACAATCTAAATTAAAGGAGAAAATTAAATGACAACCAAAACAGTATTAATCACAGGTGCATCAAGCGGTATCGGACTCGATGTCGCCAGGGGATTCCTCGAGCGAGGCTCCAATATCGTTATGAATGCACGCAACAGCGAGAAGCTCGCTAACGCGGCCCAAAAACTGGGCGATGAAAAAAGGATTGCCATCGTGCCGGGAGATATCGGTAATAAAGAGACTGGGGAAAAGTTGGTCCGCACGGCGGTTGAACGATTCGACAGTGCAGATGTGCTCGTCAACAATGCCGGGATCTTTGGAGCGAAACCATTCCTGGAAAATACCGAGGAAGATATCGATAAATATATCCACATCAACCTGAAAGGAACCTATTTCGTAACACAGGCAGTTGTCAGGCAGATGAAGAAACAGGGCGGCGGCAGTATCGTCAACATCGGTACCGTGCTCATCACACATTCAATGGCCAGCCTGCCTGCGAGCGCGGCGCTGATCACCAAAGGAGGCGTCCACGCATTGACAACCAGTCTCGCCAGCGAGCTTGCAGTCGACAACATCCAGGTGAATGCTGTTGCTCCCGGTGCTATCAGAACACCTCTTTATGGCGATGCGGATGTCGATGCCTTTGGAGGCGTAGCTTTAATGAACCGGGTGGGTGAAGTGCAGGAAATTACCGAGGCGGTGATTCACCTTGCAACCGCGAGTTTTACCACAGGCATAATCCTGCCAGTCGATGGCGGTTATGTTCACGGTAGAACTTAATTAAAATTAAATCCCCCCGCACTAGCTGCGGGGGCAATGTGCAACGGCTTTTAGATAAACCTGCTCGGCTTCAATATGTTAATTTTCCAGGTTTTGTTTTTTGGGGAGAGTGACAATGAAGGTTGAGCCTTCTCCTAAAACACTCTCCGCTCTAAGGGTTCCGCCATGGCGTTCAACAATTTTCCTACAGATGGCCAACCCCATTCCCGTTCCACTATATTCACCTTTTCCATGCAACCTCCGGAATAATCCAAAAATCTTGTCTGCATATTCTTCCTCAAATCCAATTCCATTATCTTTTATAAAAATATTTATTTTATCATCGGGCGCGGGTTGACTAAAAATATGAACAACAGGGGCCACTCCTTTTTCGCAGTATTTAAGAGAATTCCCAATTAAATTCTGAAATAACTGCCGAATCTGAATGGGGTCTGCTTCCACCATTGGCAAGGCCTCTATTTCAACAACACCTTTGGACTCATAAATACTGCCCTCCAGACAATACAAAGCTTCATCTATAATTTGATTAATATTAACCGTTTCAAATGGTTGAGCCTTGGTGGTTACCTTTGCGTAATTCAGCAAGTCGTCAATGAGCCCTTGCATACGAACTGTTCCATCTTGCATACGATTAATATCATGAACACTCTCATCATCTGCATGTGCCAACCTTCTTTTCAAACGCTCCCCAAAGGCATTTATCTTTCGAAGAGGCTCAACTAAATCATGAGAAGCGATCGAAGCAAAGTTTGTAAGCTCCGCATTGCTTCGCTCTAACTCTTTGGCATAATTGTTTAACTTATTCATGGCGAAAAGTCTCTCAATCTCAGCTTCGGCCCTGGTAGAGAAAATGGTGATTATAGATTCAGCGTTAACCGTATTGTCCATGGGTTTTTCATCCATTACGGCTAAAACTCCCAGGGCTTTTCCTGCGGAATCTAATAAACGCACCCCTAAATAACTATCAATTTTCCATTCGGCTAAATAAGGATCATCAGGAAACAGGTTTTGCACTTTATGGGGATAAAATTTGATTCTGCTTTCCAGAGTTAGCGCACAGGGCCCACCGGTCATATTATAGCTAAAACTATCTACAAACTTCTGACCGTCCCATAAAGCTAAGGTCTGAATTTCATCTAAAGAATCTTTCTGCAGGACTCCAATAAACGCATACCGAACATTGAGCGCCTCGGCTAAATTTTTCACGAGAGATCTGAAAAATTCTTCTCCCGTATCAGAGGCAGTTCCCTTAATAATCGCGGTCAATTGATCTGATAAGGTCTGGTATTTATTTTCACTCCCCTCCACTGTTTTTTCCAGGTTTTTACTCCGTTCGGTTAAAACCTTATTCATCTTATCAAGTTCATTTACATAACCAGAAATTTCAGAATCTCTGGTTTCTAATATTCTTGCCATTTTATTAAATGCTTCGGCTAATTTGCCCAACTCATCTTGAGATTTAACTTCTACCCGACCTGCAAAACGTTTTTCACTGGCGATCTCGTCCATTTGCCCAATTATCTTTCGAATTGGGACAGCAATAAATCTTCCGGTAAACAGAGCTATTAAAGTAGCAATAATCACGCCGGCAACTAACCCTGCAATCTGCAGAAATAATACGTTCTTACTATTGCTGATTACTGTTTCTTTCGAGCTATATGAGGCCATCAGGAAAGCAGGCTTGCCGTGGTGATAATAGGTGCGGACCAACATAAAATAATCATCGCCGCCAAAATTAATTTCGGCAAACAACTTCCCATCAAATTTATTTTTGATATCAATGGGCAAATCCTTGATTTTACCAACCTGTGATCCCGCAATGTTTTCGCCTGTTAGCGAAAAAATATCACCCGCCAAAGAAGTTTTATTAGAAAATTTTTCCATAAAATCATTTGCAAGACTTTGTTTTAAGAAAATAGCACCGATGGAATTCAAACTTTCTTCTCCATCCTTGAATAGCATATCTTTTACTGGAATAACTCCAGTCAGGATTAATGCTCCTTCATCAACTGAAAAATTTATTAACTGATTAGAAGGGATGTCTATTTTCTTCTGCAATTCTGAATGGAATTCAACCCGCCGCCACTCAATAGAAGAGCATTGATGTAAAACGGATGTTGCGGCAGGAGTGTAATATTTCCTGCCACCCTTGAGTGGACCGGTCACATAAATTGCATCTTTTTCAGCGCGAGAGACTATGCCATCAAGATCATAAAGAGCAACCCAATCAAACTCTTCGTTTCGTAGTAATTGCTGGAGCTGGGATATGGCTTTACATTGGAAGGTCTTTTTTAAACCCGCAATGCTATCGGTTATTTTGAATAATGCGCGGGCAGGATTGACAAATTGTTTTTTATTGACATGATCGGACAGGGTTTTTTCAAAATTATTCGCGGTAAATTTAATTTCATTTTCCAGTTGGTTATTATTTGAAATTAAGGTTTCGTGGATTAATTTGCGCTGCTGGGAATAGGTTATCCACAGCATGGAAATAATTCCAAAAACAGCAATAAATAATATTGGAATCAGAGTTTGAATCCACAGCTTTAATCGGATAGACATAATTAATACTTTACCTCTGCGACCTCCAGCCCTTCGGATTATATTAGGGTGCCCAACACCTGTTAATCGATTTCTTTAGTTTTTGGAGTCTGCCTTTCCAACAACCCCTTTTAAAAACCAATCCATCATCAGGAGTTCCTCATCTGTGGCCTGTTTTCCCGCGACAACCTTAACATTTCCCTCCTGATCCAAAAGCGGTCCGGTGAATACTGAAAATTTATTAGAAATAATATCTTTCTTCTTGCGGAGCACCTTTTCCCTCAGTTTTTCAGGAACCATGGGTCCGAAAGAAGCGATATCAACCAAACCTTTTTCAAGCCCCCACCAAATGTTTTCACTTTTCCAACTGCCATCTGAAACCGCTTGAATAACGTTTGCATAAACTTTACCCCAATTCCAAATGGATGCGGTGAGATGGGCTTTCGGAGCAAAAGAACTCATATCATGATTATGCCCAATGGAATAAACGCCCCGTTTTTCCGCCACTATCTGAATAGCAGGGGAATCCTGATGCTGAGTTAAGACATCCGCGTTCAGCTCTATCAATTCACTGGCAACCTGTTTTTCTTTGAGAGGATTATTCCAGTCTTTTGTCCAACGGACCAATATTCTGGCATCGGGGTTTACCTCCCAAACACCCAGCGCAAAAGCGTTTATCCCCCTGACAACCTCCTGAATGGGGTACGCCGCCACATAACCGATAATATTACTGCGTGTCATTCCACCGGCAACCATCCCCGTTAAATATCGTGCTTCATACATGCGGCCATAATAGGTACCCATATTACTTGCCCCTGGTGAATTACCTCCGCAGTGCATAAAAATCACGTTAGGAAATTGGGGTGCTAGCTTAAGAACCGCATCTGAATAACCATAACTTGTGGCAAATATTAAATCATAGTTACTTTGCGCCATATGACGAATTACGGGTTCAATATAAGTACTCTCTCTATCATTTATTGACTCCACAAAGTTTGTGGTAACCCCAGGTATTTTCGAAACCCTTTGTCGACCAAGATCATGAGAATAAGACCAACCTGCATCTTTAGCCGATGACAAATAAATGAACCCAACCTTGAGTTCTTTGGCATTTGCACCTGTTTGAAACAGGTCAAAAAGTGCAAATAAAAACATTAACAAAATAAGGGTTGTTTTTTTTATCATGTTAATCAGCAACCTAAAATTAATTCTAAAGGAACAAGAGAATCTTTGAAAACACCGTCTTTCTCACCCACATATGCGAGAACAGGCAAAGTCCTCTTCAGGATTCCTCTAACAAATAAATCAAGTTTAAACTTCAATCACTTTAACAAAGGGAAGGTTTCTGAATTGATTTTCATAATCCATCCCATAGCCCACAACAAACAAATCCGGAATTTCAAAACCAACATAATCCAAAGGCACCTCTACCCGCCTTCTGTCTTTCTTATTCAAAAGCGTGCAGACTTTAATAGATTCCGGGGATTTACTGGCTATCAGATCTATAAGGTGTTTAGCAGTAAAACCTGTATCAACAATATCCTCAACAATGAGGACCGCCTTATTTTTGACAGCCTCTCTCATACTATAATGAATTTGTATGTCTCGGGATGATTCGCTTTTAACATAACTTGAAGCAATAACGAAATCAACAGTAACGGGCAAATCAATAAGCCGTATGAGATCAGATAGGAATACGCAAGCCCCCTTGAGGACACCCACCACCAAAACATCCTTGCCCTTGTAATCTTTTGTAATAGTTTCGGCGATCTCCTTGACCCTGGCCTTAATTTCATGCTCGGTAAATAATGGCTTTGAATAGTTCATATTTTTCCCAAGAATCAAATTTTAATTTCTGTTATCGGGCAAACCCGCTAACTATGCCTCGCCAATGGGACGTTTGAGGTTCAAAGAGTCTTTCGTCTTGCTTTCAACTTTTAGATAGACCTGCTTTGCCCATTCATCATCCCCTAGTTGTTTACTCAGGCTTTCGGCGAGTTCACAAAAATCTCCACTGTCCTCAGCCAGGCTTTCCGCTTTAGCATAAACTTTTTTGGCCCATTCCTTGTCCTCCAGGTTTGCACAAATGTGCTCGGCCAGGCCAAGAAAGTCACTGCAATCTCCCGCCTTGCCTTCGGCTTTCTCGAATAATTTTCTCGTCCAATCTCTGTCGTCAAGTTTCACATAGATGTTACCGGCAAGCTCATAGAAATCAGAATACTCTTCTGCCAGGCCTTCGGCTTTTTTATAAACTTTTATTCCCCATTGCCTGTCACCAAATATTTCTAAAATACTACCGGCAAGATCACAGAGTTCACGAATATTTTCCGGTGCGCTCTCGGCTTTCTGGAATAACTTTTCCACCCAATCGCTATCGCCCAGGGTTTCCGAAATGCTATACGCCAGCCAATTGAAATCCAGACTGCTTTCGCTTTGGTCTTCTGCCTTTTTGTATAACTCCCTGGCCCAGTCTTTATCATCGAGTACTACACAAATACTATATGCCAGCCAATTTAGGTCCAGACTGTCTTCCGCTTTGTCCTCGGCTTTTTTATAAACTTTTTTGGCCCATTGTTTGTCCCCCGCTTCGGCCAAATTATCAGCAACTTGTTTAAGGTCGCAGGCATCCTGCGCTTTAGCTTCTGCTTTGGTAAATTTTTTAATCAGCAGTTCATCGTTGCTCATCGACTTCTCTTCAGGTGGATTCAGCTTGTCGCTTTCTTCCCTGTTGAGGAGCCCGCCATTCTCATCCGCTCGAAAATATTCCAGATAACAGATTTTATCCCCGGCATAAATAAAACTCTTTTCATATTTTGTTTTCGGCAGGTGGTCACGATCTGCGAAAAAGCCCACTTCCGGATTCGCATTTTGGAAGAAAGGCTCCGCATTAAAATATTCGAGACTTTCCAGGGCATAGGGCTCGCTGTCGGTGGCCAGATAAACCCGGCCTTGTGGAGCCAGTTTCTGCGCGATCGACTTCACCAAAGCAGGCTTGATCAATCTGCGTTTAAAATGCCTTTTTCTCGGCCAGGGATCGGGGAAATTTATATAGACCGTATCCAGTTCTCCATCGTGAAACAGAAGAGGGATTTTTTCCCGCACATCTCCATGAACAACGCGAATATTTTTTAATTGATGGGTTTGAATTCGCGCCAGTATTTTTCTGATTCCATGTTGAGAAAAATCTATGCCGACAAAATTGCTTTGCGGTTCTCGGGTCGCCATTTCAATTAAGAAATCTCCCATGCCAAAACCAATTTCCAGTTTTAGCGGATGGTTGTTACCGAACTGGCTTTGCCAACCAAGACGTTGATCGACATCAAGGAAACAGGGATCTTCCACAACGAATTTAGCGGAAGAGGGTCTGGCGGTCATTAAGCTCATTTTTTAATATACCCCGCTCCTGATGGATATTTGCTGTTTATGCCGGTTATTTTACTATAGTATTGGCCGATAACCGCTTCCTTATTGATCCACATCAATGAGGTTCTACATAAGGGGAGTGCCAGATATCTATGAATAAGACTTTTTTAAATCAAATATTTTTCGTTGCCTTGTTTTTGTTCGGGGCCACCTATGCTTATGCGCATGGGATGTCAGAAGCAGAAAAGCAAACGATTCTTCAGGGAGGGAATCTCCAGTTCATGGAGATCGGCGCGACCCATATGTTGACAGGCTACGATCATCTTTTGTTTGTCTTTGGCATTGTCTTTTTTCTAACTACCTTCATGGATGTGGTCAAGACCATCACCGCCTTTACAATAGGGCACAGCGTAACCCTCGTCACAGCAACCTTAATGGGGGTTACCGTGAACTACTTTTTGATTGATGCCGTGATCGCCTTGAGCGTTTGTTATATCGGGTATGAAAATATTGGCGGATTCCGCAAATTTTTTGAAAAGTCACCTAATCTGACTTGGGCCGTTTTTATATTTGGCCTGATTCACGGATTGGGATTGTCCACAAGGCTTCAGCAATTGCCTTTAGGGGAGGAAGGAATTATATGGCGAATCCTTTCCTTTAACCTGGGGATTGAGTTAGGGCAAATAAGTGCTTTATGTTTAATGGTTGCCCTGCTGTTTAAATGGCGGCGCACTCAGTCTTTCCTGCAAATCAGTAACGTCTCAAATAACGGACTGATTGTTGCGGGAGCATTTTTATTTTTAATGCAGATGCATGGATATTCACATACCGTCAATCCGGATGAGTTTACATTCCCGGAAGACAGTCATGCTCACGCCCATGAAAAGATGGAATCCCAATCTCCCATTCCGGGCAATGAATACCGGACTCTGCCCGAGACAGGGAACATCCGCTCGGAATAGACGACATAAAATCAATAGGTTTGTTCTGCTCCCATTTTTAAGGACACTTTAGGTTCAAGATATCCCGATTTAAGCCGTCAATAAAGGTATGGAACCTGTAAGCTCAAAATGTTCTTGCCTAAATGATCTCACCCCCGAGCAAAGAAAAAAAGCCGATGCGGTGGCAGGTGGGGACTTCGCAAAAATTCTGATCGAACTGCAAATCATCAGAGCTTCCTTCAGCACTGAAAAATCGGACTCTGAAAAGAGCGGCCTGCCAGAATTTAAAAGGCCGGAGGATATTAAGAATATTTTCTTTTCCGAGGAGCTTCAGGCAAGGAAGGCGGGAGATGATCCTTATTTTCTTGAGAAAAAATTTCCCTTCCTCGGTCCCTCTGTCATAAAAACCATGGTTTGAGAAACCCGCGTGACGCTGGACCCAATGAGCAAACCACTCGTTGCGATTACCTAGGAAAAAATGGACGGGTTGGCAAACACAAACATCCCCATAATAAGAACGGCGTAATACCCTACCTGAAGCAATACTTTTCTCGCAGTCACAGACATGCCTAATCTCCCCGTTGAAACAAAATTGGTTTATGTTGGTAGATTCTGCAGGCCTTGTGCCAAAACACCGAACCACATCAAATTGGCTTATAAGAGCCGATTTTTTAGTCCATTTGGTTTTTTGGGGATATTGATAAAAACATCAAGCGTCTGGCAGTATGTATAAAAAAAGTAACGCAAAATAAAAATAGTACCCAGTTCTTGCTTGCCCCGAAGGGGTAGAAAAATCTGGGTCCAGCGTCACGCTGGTTTGAAGCTACTGCCTTTGCCTGTGAGTTGTTTTTGCGGGAGGGAAACTTCTTTGCCCTGGCAAGCTTCGATATGACCGATGACCTGGCAGGGAAGGTCATGGCTTTTGCAGATTTCGGTAATCGCTTCGACTTCTTTTGTGCCTTCAACAATGACGCAGAAGCCCGTACCCATATTGAACACTTCAAACATTTCCGCTTCACTCACCCCGCCACGATCCTGAATAAGATTAAAAATTTCAGGAACCGGTTGCAGGGTATCGATGACAAAACGAATGTTGTCGCTTTCCACCCGGTTCAGGTTACAGAATCCGCCACTGGTTATATGGACCATTGCCTTGAGATCTATTTCTTCATCGAGCATTTCCAAAACCGGTTTTACATAAATCCGGGTCGGTTCGAGCAGGGCCTCGCCCAGGGTCTGGCCTAAAAATTCCTCATAATCATTGACGCGCGATTTCTGTTCTTCGAGGCTGTCTCCCAGCAATACCCTGCGGGCCAAAGTCAAACCGTTCGAGTGCACCCCGCTGGAAGCCAGGCCAACAATCAGGTTTCCCGGTTGGATATTCTTTCCGGTGTTGACCCGGTTAAGGGGAACGTGACCGATGCAGGCACCAATGAGATCAATGCCCGAGATAATTTCTTTGATCTGCGAAATCTCACCGCCGGAAATGCTGATGCCCGACTGCCAAGCTCCTTCTGCCAGCCCCTGACCCAACTGACTAAAAACTTCAGGATCCGTATGTGAGCAGGCAATATAGTCCACCATACTCACCGGTCGCGCACCAACGCAAATGACATCGTTGACGTTCATCGCGACACAATCAATACCAATGGTGTCATAACGACCGAGCAATTCGGCGACAATGATCTTTGTTCCAACCCCATCGGTACCAAAGGCGATGCCTTCTCCGTTACCCAGGTCTATGACGTTGGCAAAATAACCGATGTCTGCGGCAAGCGGGTAATGTTCGCTGAATTTCCGCGTCGGCAAAACATGTTTGAGTAAACCTGAAAGCGCCGTTTCTGCTCCCTGGCTGGAAACACCACTCTTATCGTATTCAGAAGATTCGGGCATGAACTATCCTGTTTGAAAAGTCTTTGAAAAGATACTGGGCGCGTATCATATCACGCGCCGGGCCAAAGAGTAATGCGATTTGATTTTTCCTGCACTCCAAAAAAATACCTTATATTTAAGTTGACACTTACGTAAGTCTATACTAACATATATTCATGTTTGAAGCCTTACAAGCCATGGCCGAGCCAACCCGGTTTACGATTTTGCAATTGGTGCGCAAGTCCGAGATGAGCGCAGGGGAAATTGCCGGTAATTTTAAGGGCCTCACCCGTCCTGCCGTTTCCCAGCATATTGGGGTGCTCAAAAAAGCCGGACTCCTTGTGGAACGGCGTGCAGGAACAAGCCGAATTTACCGGATACGACCACAAGGGTTTGCTGGTTTGAAAATTCTGTTGGAAGATTTTTGGGACCCGCGTCTCGAAAAACTGAAGGCCGCCGCAGAAAAAGAAGAAAAACGGAGAAAATCATGACCGACTCGTATGAACTGATTAGAGAAATAACCATTCAGGCTAAACCTGAAATTGTATTTTCCTATCTGACTGAACAAGGCAAAATGAAGGAATGGTTTGGAGAAGTGGTGGAAGCCGATGCCAAACCCGGTGGTATTTTTCGTGTCGCCAAAAAAGATGAAACCGCCGACTGTCGGGGACAATATGTAGAGGTTGTTCCCTACGAAAAAGTAGTTTTCAACTGGGGTGGAATAGAAGGCCTGGAGCCAGGTGAATCAACGGTAGAAATTATCCTGAAACCCAAAGGCAATAACGGCACTCAACTAACGCTTCGCCATTACAATGTGCGTTTAAAATCTGCCGCCGATTCCTTTGGACAGGGCTGGAAAGAGCATGCGCTTCCTCTCCTCAAAATCGTGTCCGAAGGAGGAACCCCGGATGGCCTGTGCTTTGAGTCGGGTCATGAATGCGGAACCGGTTGACCGATCCAAGGCAGTGAGCAATGACTTATTAAGCCGCCAATACGCCTTGCCCGGAAGATAAAGCTATTGCCAGTTGCCTGCGGCGGTTCGCCGCTAAGGGTAGATTCCCATAGTGCGGTAACTGGTGTGGATTTTTTCAATAGCAATCGCCATAGCCGCGGTTCGGTAATTGGGAATTTTCTCATTAGACCAGAAGCGTTCGCGAATATCCTGAAAGGCTTTACGCATGGTGTCATCGAGTCCGGATCGGACCAATGCGATTTCATCCGCGCCCTGGCTGAGTTTTTCCACCAGTTCCACTGGAACCTTGTTTCCGGTTTTTTCTATAGCTTCTATCAAAAGCTGGCTCTGGCCTTCTTCATATCTTCGGTTCATGCGACCGAACCGGATATGCGAGAGATTTTTAATCCATTCGAAATAAGAAACCGTCACGCCTCCGGCATTGAGATATACATCGGGAATAATGACGACCCCTTTTTCTTTTAGTACCGTTTCAGCGGCAAATGTGACCGGTCCATTCGCGGCTTCGCCAATCAACTTCGCTTTAATTTTGGCGGCATTACCCCGGTTGATCACGGCCTCCATCGCGGCGGGAATGAGAATATCGCATTCCATCTCCAGAAGCGATTTACTATCCTCAACGTATTCCGCCCTGGGGTACCCTTTCACCCCGCCTTTGTTATCGCATTTGTACTGAAAAACATCATTTACATCAAGGCCTTTGGGGTCAACCAGAGCACCGTCCCATTCCAGGATGGCAACGATTTTTGCGCCATCTTCTTCCTGAAGAATGCTGGCCGTGTAGTAACCGACATTGCCCAATCCCTGGATAATCACTTTTTTTCCTTCCAGGGAGTTTCCTTCCAATTTAGCCCGTTTGACATCTTCAGGGTGGCGAAAAAATTCCCTGAGACCGAACACAACACCCCGCCCTGTTGCTTCCACCCGCCCACGAATGCCTCCCATCGTAACCGGTTTTCCGGTCACACAGCCCATGTGGTCAATATCACCGGGACAGTGGGCGGCATAGGTGCTGACTATCCAGGCCATCTCGCGCTGACCGGTACCCATGTCGGGAGCCGGAACATTCGTTCCCGACCCGATATAATCCTTTTGGATCAACTCGAAGGCAAAGCGCCGAGTGATGCGCTCCATCTCGTCACGGTCATAATTTCTTGGGTCAATCAGTAGCCCGCCTTTTGACCCGCCGAACGGCACATCCACCAACGAACATTTGTAAGACATCAAAGCCGCAAGAGCTTCCACTTCGTCCTGGTTAACGTTTGGGGCAAAACGGATGCCACCTTTGGCAGGCAATTTATGGTCACTGTGGACCGCTCGCCACCCGATGAAAGTTTCAATCTCTCCTTTGATTTTAACCGGGAATCGAACCTGATAAACATTGTTCACATTCCGGATATATTTAGCCATACCTTCCGGAATATCCAGAGTGGCCATGGCCAGATCACAGCACAGGTTGACACTTTCCCTAAAACTTACTTCCTTATCAGCGGGTAAAGGCATATTCGGCTCCCCTGGAAAATTTTTTTGAACCTACGCCTCAGTTCGTCCATTATGGCGTGGTACACGGTTAAGGTTTTAAAATGATATCCTGAAATCCCCTCAAAGTCGAGAGCGGGAATCCGATAAAAGGCTATAAATCATAGATTTTGAGGTTGGGAAATGAAACAAGTGCAGTTTAAGTTTTCAGTTTCAACGCAGGGGCGCGGTATTTATTGCGTAAACCGTGAGGTTTGCAGTTGGGTCCGCGAGCAGGATATTCGATCCGGACTGTTAACACTATTTATCCCCCATACCTCGGCATCTTTGCTGATTCAGGAAAACGCCGACCCGGATGTCCTGGACGATTTAAACCGGTTTTTTAACCGGTTGGTTCCCGATGGCGATTCACTTTTTCAACACCAGGCGGAAGGTCCAGACGACATGCCAGCGCATGTCCGGTCCGCGCTCACCCAGACCCAGTTGTCCATACCGGTGCAAGACAATAAACCGAGCTTGGGAATCTGGCAGGGAATTTACCTGTTCGAGCACCGCACCCATGCTCATAAAAGAGAGATCATTTTGCATTTGATCGGAGAATGAATCCTTAAATGATGTTACCTTGGCCTTATTCAGCAACCTACAGGTTGTAGGCTCGCAAAAAAGGTTAGAAATGCCATCATAAGTTCTTTTAAAATCCTCAGAGCTATTGACAAACCGATGTTTCAAACTATACTTAACCTTCTAAGCCCATGAAAAACTAATAAATCAGCCCATTTTGCCAATCTTTATTCACTCATTCGATACCCATTGCTAAATCTATGAATCTTCATTCCTCCACACGATGCCTGGAAAACAAATCCCCGTTTTTTAAGTTCATCCTTTTGCTTTCGATTTGTCTTCTGATCTCTTGCGGTGGCGAGGACAGCGATGAACCTGATCGCGCCAAAATGGAGGAGGCAAGAAAAGCTTTCTCGGAAGAAAACTTCGACAAGGCTAAAAGTAACGTGGAATATTTTCTGGCGCAATACCCCGAAGATGTTGAAGCTCTGTATTTCTATGCGGAAGTATTGATCCAGACCGGGCAGGAGTTAAAAGCCAGGGAAAGAGCAAACGAAATTCTTGCAATTGACCCCACTTTGCCAGAGGCGAAGGCCATATTGGCCGAGGTCCATTATAGCCGCAGAGAGTTCAACGAAGCGCTGAAGTTGTCCCGGCAAGCTTTGAAACAAAATCCTCAATTACAAGCCCCCTACCGTGTGATCGGGGACATCTACCTGCGACAGGGAAAGATTAAAGCAGGGATTCAGGTCTTGCTGGAAGCGCATAAATTTGCACCTGAAAATGTGGATACTCTAAAAAAGCTGTCTGCAGGGTACATAAAGAATAAGGATTATGCCTCTGCTAAAAAATATCTGGATATGGCTATGAAGCTGGATGATCACGTCCCAGGCATTCATTACAACATGGCAGTAGTTTATGCCAACATGAACAACGGACAAAAAGCCTTGGAACATGTTGATCTCGCCCTGGAGTATTATAAGGACTTGGGTACCTTTTTCTGGGCTGGAAAATCCCGGGATATGAGAAGACTGATCGTGAAAAAATACAAGCTCGCAGAATAGCTCCTTCTATTTTCCCCCTCAACTTTTTTTAAACATTCCTATGACAGCAAGCACTGCCATGAGAAACCCGAACACGGCATAGCTGTAAAGACCCGTATTGGTATTGCCCAACAAATCGATAAAATAGCTTCTGTTAAAAACAAATCCCCAGTAAAACACAAATGCGTAGGATACCATCAAGCCCAGTTTGTGCCTGCCAAAAAGCATGCACAGCGTCATCAACAAAGTAAACAGAAGAACCTGACTCAATGGAACCGCAAAGGATTTATCGGCAAGAAAAGAAGTGATGGGGTCTTGAAAGTCTGTAGGCATACAAATCTCTCCCAATTATTTTTTGATTTGCCTGCAAAATTTTATTTTTATGTTTACAGATTAGGACAATTGCGCTCTAAAATCCAGATACTTTTTCAGCCCTCTATACTGGGCAGGGTGTAATGCGAGGCCTTGATCAATGGGGTCAGGTAAATGAAACCGCCGCCTGGTTTATTAAGTTCCCCTTGAAAAAAAATAAACTCAAAAACTTCTTCGGCCCGTTCAGCGTCTACCACAACGGTCAACACATCCTGCTCAGACCAGGCTCCATAGTCTTTAACGCTCTCCACGGTACGCAATCCCCTTCCGGTATGCACATTGGTTGCATCAATATTTTTTTCAACGTGCAACATTTCGACAAGACGAATGCCCGCTCCTTTAGGTAGAAAGCAGGTAATGCGTTTTATATCTTTGCCAGAATTATTTTCCATAAAACCTCAGCAGGATTCTTTTGGAGCCTTTTCATCTTTATCAGATGAGAATTTACCCAGAACATCCGGCGGTATATAAGTCGCCGCCTTTTCCAGCGATGTGATGTACATGATCCCCATTCCCGGTGTATCGAGATTTCCTGCCAGATACATTCGCTCAAAAACACGTTCCACCTGTTCCTTGGAAACAACAATATCGATAACCTCTTTTTCCACTTCCACAGCAACCCCCAGAATGCCAAGCCGTTCTCTCACCCCCATGCCCCGTGCAAAGTGAACCGTTGCTCCCTGGGCTCCCGCTTCGCGGGCCGCCTGGATGATCGTGTCGGCCACCCCTCGTTGCACAATACAGGTGATCAATGCGATGTCCGTTAGAACCGTGATCTCTCTCAGGCTCATGCTACAGCCTCCTGTCCTTTCAAAATGTTTACCCGCTTCAAATTAGCTCTCCGGGTTTTGAACTGAATCCAGATACCCATGATTAACACCGACAAGATCGGGCAGATGGAAGCCATGGATAAAATGCCAAAGCCTTCGACAGCCTGAACCGCGTTGCCAAACCCTAAACCCATGGCCAACACAAGAGGAACCGTGACCGGCCCCGTAGTCACCCCGGCACTGTCCCAGGCCACATTAACAAATTCTTCGGAAGAAAACGCGGTGAGCACAATAGCCAGGGTATAACCGGGTAATAAAAAGTAAGAAATCGGAATTTCAAAAATAATTTTCAGCACTCCCAGGCTTATGCCAAAACCAACACCCGTTGAAACCGCCATCATGAGCATGCTTTTCCGGAAAACCCCGTTGGTGAGATTTTCTACCGTCTGACCCAGAGCATTTAATGCCGGTTCTGCCAGGGTAGCTCCGAAGCCCAGTATCCACGCGAAAAACAGGGCAATGAAAACTCCCAACGAGTATGTGTATAAAGGGGAACCCGCTACGTTTTCCAACTGGGCAAAAGCCGCAGGCACAAAACTTCCAGATTGGCTACCCAATTTGGCGAGACCATAAGTCAAACCAACGTTGAACACGATCATTCCAATCAGGGCAAGGAAAAGGCCATAAATAAGGATTCCCGGTTCATGGACTTTTTCCCGCAACAGTAGTTTGAGAACCAGGAATAAAAAGAGAACCAAGGGAACAATAGAGCGGGCACCGGAAAGGATCTCAACATAGGGAGTCTCCTGCAACCAACTTGTGCCTGCCTGCTCTACCACAACCTGACTCGCCGCGATGATGGCTTCCGGGCTGACAATCATCGATACATAAATCGCCAGTCCCATCACACCGATGATGGGAAAGAGCGATGCCAGGGTCACAATGCCAAAACCGGATAAAGAAGAATTACCCTTTCCTGCCGCGGCGGCGATTCCAATGCCCAGAGACAAAACCAGAGGAACAGTGACCGGGCCCGTGGTCACGGCCCCGCAATCCCAGGCCAAGCCCAGAATCTTGTTCAGTTCCGGGTCCATCATGCAAAACACCGTCAATCCCAGCGTAGGAATCAGGGCGCCATAAATCATAGGCTTGAGACTCCAGCCGTTGAGAAAACGCATGGTGCCCAAAACCGCCGCCAGCCCAACACCGATGCCAACCACCAGAACCAGGGAACCGCTCCAATTATTAAGCAAGGTATAAAGATAGGGCGCTTTGCGTACATCAACAATGGACCCCACTGCCTGGAGTGCCCCGATCGCCGGCTCGGCAAAGGTGACTCCGATGCCCAGTAAAAACGCGATGAATAAAACAACCTCAAGTCTGGATTTTTTAGGCAAGGTGTTGCCGATCACTTCCCCAAAAGGCATGAGACCCAGTTTCAGACCTTCCAGAAAAATCATCAGGCCCAGGATAACCGCCAGCAACCCTGCTGTGATGACTCCGTGCTCCAATACATTTTGGCGGAGAATGAAAACCTGAAACAGGAAAAGATAGAGCGCAAGGGGAACAACGGCCTTCACCTGATTTAAAAGACGCAGGCCCACATAAGGACCGAGCAGCCGGTACATGTCAATACCGCGGAGTTGTAGCTTTGTGGGACGATAGGGAATTTCCTCCCCACTTTCATCAACAACAGGCGCAGGGGTTAACGAATTATAAGAAAGAGAGTTTTGCTTGAGACTGACCTCTCTTACGAAGTCTCCAAACCGGATTTTATGAGCCATTTAACCTACCCGAATCAGTTGAAAAAAATTTTAGTCCCTGTATTTATAAGAGTTGGCACGATTCAGAATATTCCATACAATGCGTCTTTTTTTCTCCAGTGAGCCACCGGAGGCAGATAGCAAGGGCTCGTTGCGCCGAGACAACTCGCTACTCGCCAACAAAACTACTGATTTGTTCAAACCCCCTCAATCCCCCTTATCAGGGGGAACTATTAAAGCACTACCCCTTCGGGGCACGAAGTAGCAAAAAGCAGAAGTCAGCCAACCCTCCCCAGGCCCCTCCCTATGAAGGGAGGGGATATAAAAGTATTGCGCTTGAGGGCTTAGCCTGCTTGACGGGCAATGCAGTACTGGCCCCACGCCTAGTGGTCCATTTCAATTCTCCTATCAGCAGTTTCGGACAGGGTTTGTCGAATTTCAGGATTATCATCTAAAAATAACTTGAAATCAGAGTCACTGAGGACAAGCAGATCGCAGAACCCCAGGGCTTTTACTGTAGAAGTTCTGGGATTATTTTTGATCAACGCAATTTCACCAAAAAACTCTCCGCTCCCCAAACGAACGGGTTCTGGTTGAACTTCCACCTCAACACAACCGGAGGAAATAAAGTACATAGCATGCCCGATTTCTCCCTCTTTAAAAATTATTTCATCAGGAACTGCCAGCATGGGTTTCAGAAGCCGGGATATATGATTTAACCGGTCAGGGGGAAAATCCGAAAACAAGGAAACGCACCGCACCAGTTTTTCAGGTTCCAGATGAAGGTCCAAAGCCGGGCGCGATCGAATTTTCCGAATCCGAGCCTCCAGACCCGCTTCCAGATTTTTAAATACCTCTCCACTGATAACCGCTTCCTCGCGTAGTTGCTCGTAATCCGCTTCCTGAAGCCTTATCGCCAAATAACTTAAATAACGTTTTTGCAACATCAGAAAATAATCCGGGTACTGCAGTTGGAGCATATGTAAGGCCTGCTCTGTTTTTTGGAGACGGCTTTCGATTAAAGCCTGCAAAGTTTCTCTGGATTTTTTCCCAATCAGAGGTTCCATTTTTGGGAGTGCGGTTAATAAGTTTTCTTTCATCACTGTTTGACTGGAGAGCAGAATTTCAAAGCGGTCAGCAAGATGCGTTGAAAGTCCTTTGCTATATCCAAACCTACGGTGAAGGGTAAGTGCCAAATGAAATCTCCAATTGAATGCTAAAATTTTTGTTGAGGATTTTTTATACCCCTCCCGGGCATCTCCAGTTTGCAAACCATCCAGCATATCTTCCGCTTGCGCTAAAATTCGACGGACGATATAGGTGGAGATAAAACCTTCCTCAAACTGTTTAAGGTAGCCTGCTTTTTCAAGAGCGCATAAATCAAAAAGGCCTACCCGAATCCAATCATTTTCAGAAAGCTCCCTGGACCCGGCCAGTGATTTATTAACCGCTTCTTCATCCTCCCGGTATTGTTTGAGAATGCTATCGGATAACTCAGACTTTATATTGTGCTCTTTGGCTTTGTTTTTCAGAGCATTTTGAAATTGAGTCAATGAATGTTTGAGAGCCCGACTGCGGATTATCTGGTCAACGGGATCAAGCTGATCTAATCCAAATAACTTCAGCGCCGCCCCAGTGGTTGTTGCATTGACCAGCAGGGTAAAAAAGACAAACCCCGTAACCATCACTCCAATAAACCTTTGTGTTTCTGGAGCGAATAATACGTTTTCCATAATGGATAATGCCAGGGCCAACGAAACAGCTCCCCGAAGACCACCCCAAAGCATGACCCCTTTATAGGCCAGACTAATTTTTGCCGCTGAATGTTTTCTTTCGAATAGGGGGAGCACGCCAAAGAGGACCAAAGCCCGTGCTCCGAATGCGATCAGCACCAATACTCCAAGCAGAAACCATTCATTCAGGCTGATACTTCCCATGATTCTTGGAACGATCATTCCTACCAGAACAAATATGATCGAATTAGCCCAAAAGGCAAAATGGTCCCATGTTTCATGCAGTTTTTCCCAGGTTTCGTGAGAAAGGGTCGCATGACCAAAAGAACCTACTACTAAAGCAGAACCCACCACAGCCATGACTCCTGAAACATGCAGGTAATGCTCGGCAAGAATGAAAGAAAAATAGGCCAGCGATAAGGTGAGAGTAATTTGGACGAGAGGGTATTTCCCCATTGCAGATAAAACGGAACAGAAACCGTAACCGATGGCTACGCCGACCAGAAGCCCTAACAGAAAAACTTTAAAAAAAGATTGAACCCCGGAAAAAATATCTCCATCGGAATTCCCCAATAGCACGGCGGACAAAATTCCAAACAGAACTATTGCGGTAGCATCGTTAAACAGGCTTTCACCTTCTACCAAAACCGTCAATCTTTTTGGAGCCTGTAGTTCTTTGAATATTGCCATTACCGCTACAGGATCCGTCGCAGACACTATGGCACCTAATAGCAGGCAGGCAATAAGTGAAACACCGGATACCCAGTGAAGCGTATAACCCACCATGAAGGCCGAAATTATAAGCCCGATAACTGCAAGCAAAAGGATTGGGGCAATGTCATCTATTAATCGATGCGCATCAATTCCCAACGCGGCCTCAAAAACCAGAACAGGAAGGAAGATAAAAAGGACTGCATCCGAGGAAATACTGAAGGAGTTCAGACTACCGAGAAAATCACCGATGATTCCAAGGTGCCGCAGGTCAACTCCCCATTCTGCGAAGTAACCGAGAAGGCAACCAGTGATCGCCAACAAAACTGTGTACGGAATACTAAGGCGATGCGAGGCTGGATACATTAGAACAGCCAGCCCTAACAAGCCGCTAAGCCCTAATACGGGTAACCAGATTGGTTCCAAGGGATCTCCCTCTTATTTGACTGGATTTGCGGAGCCCACCATCGGCAAAAAAATTTGCTGTCTATCTATAAGAGTTGGTGTGGTTCAAAATATTCCATGCAAATCATTGCCTGCTCTTTTTCTGCTTTCTCAGAAACCTTTCAGTAATCCTTTGCGAATAAAAATCACCACTAAAAGAAACGTAAGGGAAAGAACCCAGATGACCAGATAAGTCACCATGGACTGGTTGGCTTTTTGTTTTTCCAGCCAACTACGTGGTTTAACACCACGGATCCAGAACACAATCTTTGCCGCCAGGTTTACGCACACAATATTCACAGCCAGTAACAAAGCGGCCCCTACAGCAAGTTTTACCTGCCCCGAACCCAACATGATTCCAAGGGTAGCAGTAGGAGGCAATAAGGCCACAGCGACCATCACCCCGACCAGCACACTCGCAAGGCCCGTTGTCAGCGAAATCACAGCGGCGGCTCCGGAAGCCAGCGCCAAAACAACTGAGTCCAAGCCCACATCGGTACGAGCCATTAATTCATGGCTGTCTAAATTGAGGGGATAAAAAATTCCGAGGATCACTGAAAGAAATAATGCCAATGCAATTCCCGCCAGGGTGGTTTTGATCGCTTTCCACATCAGCGGCATATCGCCCAATGCGGCACCCAGGGCAAGCGCAATATTGGGACCCAGAAGAGGAGCGATGACCATGGCACCAATCACCACTGCGACATTGTCCTCAATCAAACCAATTGCCACCACTATGGTAGATAAAAATACCAATAACAGATAGGTGGAGTCGAGTCTCGCGTTTTTTTCTATTTCGCTATAGAGCTCTTCACGGGTGGTAGTCACCGCTTCATTTGTTTCCTTATCAGAAGGGTCGGGCTCTTTTCTCGGAAGCACGGCTTCCAGCGATAAAACGAGAATCTTTGAAGTCTCCCCCAACAAACCCTGCAGAGCATCCAGCACCGACTGTCGATCCTCGTCACTGACAAGGATACGGATCAACTGTCGGCCCTGCTCATCCGCAGAACCTACCCAGTTGATCTCGGAGTTGTGCTGTTCAGCGATGCTGGTAACCGGCTTGAGGTTCTGAGCATCCGTGATCACTTCAATCAGTTTCATAGAATTCCATTATACCCACTCTCGTGGGAGGAAATGTTGCAAGAACTCATTAAGCCGAGATAGCTTGTTACTAGCCACCCTCTAGCGAGGGAGGCAGAGGGCAAGACCTCGTCAAACCGAGACAACTCTTTGCTCGCCAGAGAAAGCGATGGCACGCTGGCCCCGCGCCTAGCGGTTAGTTCATTTTTTTTGTTGATAGTTTTGCGATGTTACGCATAACTTGCTCATGGCAGCGTTCGCACAAATAACCCTCACCGGAAAAAATCCAGCATTCTTCTTCAACCCAGTGACGTGCGTCTGCCTTGCTTTCACAAAATTCTCCCAACTGCACGCAATCTTGAGCAAGTTTAATCTGGCAGGGAACCGCAAATTTCCCCTCTGCATTCTCTGTATATGGAAGTTCATACGACATTGTTTTTTCCTGTTACTATTTTGGTCGAGGGCTATACCCCATATAAAGTCCTATAATTATATTAGACCTTGAGATATTATTAAAGAGTATCTCTGTTATTCGATATTTTTCCCAAGGAAAGGATTCGTATTATTTGCGTATGCCATTAAACCTTAAAACAATATTTCTCTGTCTCTTGTTAGCAGGTTGCGGAGAAACTGATGATAGTACTAAGACACCGATTGAGTCTTCCGACCCCAACACCATGATTCAAATGGCTATTGATAAACAAAGAATCGGAGCCTATGACGAGGCCATTGATATTTTGCGCCAGGCACTGGAGTTGGATACTCAATTTGTTCCCGCTTATATCCGGATGGGATTGGTCTACGATGAAGCGGACCAAAGACAAGAGGCGATCGAATCTTTCAACAAGGTCCTGGCGATGGAACCCAAAAATTTACAGGCCCGAGTGGGGTTGGGGAATGTCTATTCTAAAATGACCCGCAACGATCTGGCCGTGGCAGAATTCTTAAAGGCCGAGCCTCTGCAACCAAATGACACTGAAATTCTTTTTAAAATCGCTCTGGAATACTGGTACCACCAGAAAAATCAGGAAGCCGCCGAATACTATCAGAAGGTACTCGCGATCAACCCAAACCACATGCAGGCGCATCTGAATTTGATCAGCGTATACGAAGAACTGAAGGATTGGAAAAATGCTATTAAGGAAATTGAAATCTCCAAACGACTGGGAAAAGAAAAAAATGACGATCAGGCTATTGCCATAGCCGAAAGAAAAAAAGCCTTTATCAAAGGAAGAATGAATCTAACAGATGAGGACTATCTGCGCAAAACCCAGCCGCCATTCGAGTGAGAACCTCTTATTTCATTTTTTGAATATTTTCTTTTAGCGTAGAAGACTTGTCAGGCGTAGGGTCAATCAGAGGCCAGATCAAAATAAAAATGATGAATCCGGCAACCACGATACCTATCGCAGTTCCAACCCAATCCATCAGACCGTATTTTTCTTCTTCATCATCACTCATAAAAAACCACTGCTAGCCGCAGGGGCAACTGGCAAGAGCTCATCAAGCCGTCTATACCTCTTGCTAGCCAAATAAAACAATTGCAAATTGAATCCAGCGTCACGCTGGCCGGCGCCTAGTGGAGCCAGCGAGGGACTTTTTGTTTGTATTGCCGGTAAGATTCGCCGAATCTTTTTTCCAGATCCGGCTCCTCCCAAAGCGGAATGAGAATCAGGCACAAGCCGAGAAAAATCAAGAACCATATTCCTAAAGGAACCGAGGCAAAAAGCAGGGCTTCTCCTGATAACACCAGGCAAACTGCAACCATCATGGGGTTACGCGTATAAACATAAGGCCCCCGGATTACCAGTTTTCTGGGCGGGTCAAACGGGGCCGGGGTTCCTTCACCATACTCGGTGAACAGGGAAACCGTTTTCCAGCATAACCCTGCTCCTACTGCGATCAACAACATTGCTACCAAAGATCTTACATTACTGAAACTATATGGGAAACGCTCCAGCACTCCTCCGGGCCGCGAACACCAGATCAGAAACGCAGGGATGACCCCCATTACATTCATTGGAAAAATCAGGAACGCTTTGATCAGGGGGCGAGAAAACTTCATGAGGTCCGTGGCCCCTCAGTACCCCTTCGGGGCATGAGGGCTAAGGAAAAATATCACGTGCTCGTTGCCACCGGCGGCTCGCCGGTGCCTAGCCCCTTAGCAGGGGGGGCAGATAGCAATGGCTCTTTCAACCGAGACAACTCTTTGCTCGCCAAATAAAGCGATGGCACTCTGGCCCCACGCCTAGTGGCTAGTGGCTCGCTACTGCTCTGGGAGCACGGCTCCGGGTTCTCTTTCCGGGTTTTGACGAAAAATGTTTTTTCCGATTTTGGTTTTTCCCCGGGCCTCCGGAAGATCTGGACCCAGTAGTGTGATTGCCATAACGCCGGGATGAAAATTTTCCTCCGGCTTTACCACCACTCGCACTCACTCGTTTGGAGGCAATAGACTCCGAATGGTAGGGATGGTCATCTATAACGCTTACCGTCCTGTTGATGGTGCTCTCAATCTGGCGCAGATAACCCTTTTCCCCGGCATCGCAGAAAGAAAGGGCAACGCCAACCGCTCCCGCCCTTGCTGTTCTTCCTATGCGGTGAACATAACTTTCAGCCTCATTAGGAAGCTCATAATTGATGACATGGGTGATCCCATCGACATCCAAACCCCGCGATGCGATATCGGTAGCCACCAGCACCTGGAGTGTTCCGGCACGAAACTTTTTCAACGCTTCCATACGCGCCGCCTGGGATTTATTACCATGTATCGCATCCGCCTTGATCCGGGCCTTTCCCAGGTTCTTGACAATTCGGTTCGCGCCATGCTTGGTACGGGCGAACACCAGCACTTTGTCGATATCCTCGTCCTGAAGAACAGATTCCAGCAAAGCTCCTTTGTTCTCGCGATCCACAAACAAAACCCGCTGATCTATTTTTTCCACAGTACTGGCCGGTGGATTCACAGAAACCCGCACCGGATCGCTGAGAAAATCCTTGGTCAAGCGCAGGATATCATCAGGAAGCGTGGCGGAAAACAACATAGACTGGCGGTTTTTGGGTGTCATCGAGTAAATTTTTCTGATGTCAGGCAAGAACCCCATATCCAGCATGCGATCGGCCTCGTCGAGCACAAGCACCTCTATTTTATCCAGACGCAGGCATCTCTGATTATACAAGTCGATCAGCCTGCCCGGGGTGGCTATCACAATATCTACTCCCCGCCTCAAGGCATTAATTTGTGGCTTCGGGCTCACTCCGCCAAACACCAATGCCTGCTTTAAATTCAAGTGGCGACCATAAACACGAAAACTGTCACTGATCTGCAAAGCCAGTTCACGGGTGGGTGTGAGCACCAGCGCGCGCGGGCTCTTGGATCCGGAAGCCTGATCTCCCTCTGACAAGAGATGTAATATAGGCAAGGCAAAGGCCGCCGTTTTTCCTGTTCCGGTTTGTGCGCATCCTAAAAGATCCCGGCCTTCTAAAAGATGCGGAATAGCCTTCTGCTGAATCGGTGTGGGGGAGGTATACTCCTCATCACGAACAGCGCGGCAAATAGGGTCGATAAGGTTGAGGGCATCAAAGCCCACGGTTGGTGATTGCATTAACATATTTTTCCTTTTGGTTGTTTGGCTGACTCAGAACGTGGGCCAGTCCGATAGATCGAGCTCAAAACCTAAGCTTGAGAACGCTATAATTGATAAAAATAGGATTTGAGCTTAAATGAGAAAACGGGGGAGATAAATCAGACAACCGAGGATCCGGGAGCTACTCAACCAAAAATCAGTAGTTTTGGCAATACACCTGTCATTCTCTAGACGGCTAAATCACTTACAGTATTTGCCATTATATAACAGGTACTTATTAAAAGCCAGTTCTTTTTCAACCGGACCGGTGAAAGGGTGTCATCCTTGGTATTATACTTTTACCTTTTCCTCCAGGCTCACAATGATTTGCCCTAAATGCCAGTTTGAGCAACCCGACGCAAAAAGCTGTGCTCATTGTGGGCTGATCTTTGCCAAATACCAGGCCTCTTTGGATCGACAGGACACAATCAGCAATAAGAACAATATTGAAATCGAAGAAAAAAGCCCGACTGAAAAAACATGGTTTCCTTTTTTAACCCGACCCTGGAAACCGGTTACGACTCCTGCATTCATTTTTCTTTCGCTTTTATTTTTACTGCACATTATCTTTTTCCCCAAAACAACGTTGATTGAAGGCTGGTCTGTATTTACCGGCATGGTACATAATGTAAACCTCGTGTTCCATGAAGCGGGGCACGCCCTCTTTGCGGTTTTCGGCAACGATACCCTGGCTATTCTTGGAGGAAGCCTGAATCAATGCCTGATTCCTTTTGTCGTCTTTGCATCCTTTTTTCATCAAAGAGACCGAACGGGAACCGCCTTCGCCCTGCTTTGGTTCTTCGGCAATTTTATTGATGTGAGTATTTACATGGCAGATGGTCGCTTCTTAAAACTTCCTCTGATCGGGGGATTGGATCTGGAGGCACACGACTGGCGCAATCTATTCAACCGCTTTGATTTATGGGGCGCTGACCAAGGCCTATCAAAAATAATGTTTTACCTGGGCTGGGCGGGAATTTTCCTGACATGGGCCTGGCTATATAAAAGTTGGCAAGCCACTCACAAAAAGGGATAAAATGGACTTGAAAATCTTGACAACAAGGGGAACCTCTGAGGGAACCTCTGAAAAAAACCACAGGAGACTGCCATGACAGGATTTCCGCAATCTGAACACCCAAAAGAAAAACTAGGGGATTTCATGACCACCCCCGTCATCAGCGTAGATGCGAAAACCACCATTCAGGAAGCCGCACATTTAATGGATACGGAAAATGCCAGTGCCATTCTCATAACTGAAAATGAAAATCACGTTGGTATCATTACGGAAAGGGATTTCACACGCAAGGTGGTAGGGGCCGGGCTCCCGTTATCGACTCTCGTATCCGAGATCATGAGCCAACCTCTTTACACCCTGGACCATAATAATCATATTCTTGAAGCTGCGGAATTTATGACGGACCACAATACGCGACATATCACCGTCACGGATCAAGGCAAGGTGGTGGGTATTATTACGGTCAAAAACACATTCGCTTATTACATGAACCTGTTTGGGCTGGAAAGCTATGATCCCACCACCAATGCCGACTGAGGGCTTTTCTCAACTGGCAAGGATCTGCTCTCTCTCAGGGGATTTTTTGTAAAGGCCATCTTCATCCCGCCGTTTCTTGTTTTTAATCAAAATATTTGAATACCAGTCCTCACCCACATTTCCTTCTCGTTCCAGTTTAAACTTCTTCACGTCATTACATTTGGGACAATGAATACCTATATTCTCATCCAAAGCAAAGGAAACCAGGAACCGCAGTTCGGTAGCACATTCTTCGCAACCATAAACAAATGAGGGCATAAAAAATTCTGCAGGAAAATTACGAGGACAAACACATTGACCGGATACAATCTAGACCAAAATATAATTTTGTCAATGCACAAAATCAAGCTTATCATTAACAAAGTAAAATAAAAAAAATTGCAGAAAAAAAGTAATGTGGAGGTGTGTAAAAAATGACCGACATCACAGAACTTATAAAAACTTTTGTGATTTTATTGGCCATTATTGACCCCATTGGCAACCTTCCTGTTTACATTTCCCTGACCGCCAACAAAACCGATGAAGAGCACAATACGATAATTTTCAAAACCTGTTGTGCTTCAGTAGCTTTACTGACCCTGTCTTTTTTATTCGGAAAAAATATTGTGGTTTTTTTCGGCATTCAAATTCCGGCTTTCAAACTGATAGGCGGAATTTTCCTGGTCTATATCGCCTTCACCATGCTTACAAACAACAAAATCTCTAACTTATTTTCCGAGGAAGAGGATATTAAAGGGGATATTGCTTTTATGCCCATGACTTTCCCCCTTTTCATTGGACCCGCCGCCATAAGCTCCGTGATCATTCAATCCAGCGAATTCACCCTATGGTCGGCTAAACTAATATCTATTGTAGAATTTGTTCTGATAGGCATTCTAATTTGGGTCTCTTTAAAACTCGCAAACAGGATCTTAAAAATCCTGGGCAAGGCAGGAATCAAATTTATCACTCAGGTCATGGGTCTGCTCCTGGGCAGTCTGGCGATAGGAATCATCGCCGAAGCATTAAAAGTTCTTCTTCCCGGCCTGTCTTGAGTTTTGACCGGCTATGCGACAAAAACATTCTTAATCGCTGAAAAATGGACACAACCACCTTCATCACCGTAGGCATCGTTATTCTCATCCTTCTAAGCTTTCTGGCGAACTATCTTCACTTTCCCGATCACCAGAAAAGCGCAATCAATTATGTGTTTTTCGCGTTTGCCGCGCTATTGATCTTTTCCAGTTTTAAAATGCTTTATACAGGAGAGATGAGATCGTTTAATATTCAAGAGGGGGAAGTGAAAATATTCATGGAAACCCAGCCCCTGCAATTCTGGGGAAGCCTGGTATTCAAATTGAGCTTGGGCAGTTTCATCTTTTATGCCCTTTTCCTGAAAACAAAAAAATAACTGATGGGCATCTCTAAAATGTTTTAAAATGAACTCACACGGATCAGGAGAGACGAGGTGGACGATAAAAGTTTGATGGACGTTCTAAAAAAATTCAACAAGAAGAGAACTGCGAAATTCCCTGTTTCAACTTCTGTTTTGCGGCAAGTTCCTTTTTTTACTGAATTTTTTTCTAACGATGAGGAAATATTAAAAGAAATCTCCCACCTAGCCGACTCGGATAACACCCCCTACATCCGCTACAAAACCTTCAAACCTGGAGAAATCATTGTCCAACAGGGGGGTGTTGAGACCACCGTTTTCTGGTTATTAAAAGGCGAGGCCCTCATTCGCTCCGGCAATAGGGTTCTCGCCCAGGTCAAACCTATCACCTGTTTTGGCGAACAAACGGTCGTGGATGCTCAGGGGCGGACTGCTACGGTAGAAGTGGCTGAGGGTAGCGATGCTGATGTGGTGGAAATTG
>Ga0233427_10000353_pt1 | contig 59420 bp, 50 predicted proteins | sample SI_118_April2016_5_FD_179885 | JGI IMG/M metagenome (GOLD analysis project Ga0233427, IMG submission 179885) | Seawater microbial communities from Saanich Inlet, British Columbia, Canada - SI_118_April2016_100_MG | ecosystem: Environmental > Aquatic > Marine > Inlet | place: Canada: British...
TTTGTAGTAAAAATTGCTATGGAATATAAAAACTATGGTCTCAATTTAATGGATGTTATACAAGAGGGAAACCTTGGCCTTATGCAAGCAGTTACTAAATTTGATCCGACAAAGAGATATAGATTAATTTCCTATGGAGTATGGTGGATAAGAGCATACATACAAAATTTTATAATGAAGAACTGGAGTCTTGTAAAGATAGGAACAACACAAGGACAAAGAAAACTATTCTACAAAATAAGGTCTGCTAAAAGTTTATACAACTCTGGAGATCTTTCCTTAGAGGAATACTATTCAAAATTATCTAGAGATCTTAAGGTCTCAATTAAAGAAATAAAAGAAATGGATCAAAGGATGGGTGGAAAAGACTACTCTCTAGACGACGAAATTAAGGCAAATGAAAAACAAACAAAGATTGACTTTTTGCCTTCTGGTTCACAAAGTCAGGAAGATATAATAATAGAGGATCAGCAAAAGAAAGAATTAGAGTCCAGCTTGAAGGAAGCTATAGAAACTCTTAATGAAAGAGAAGCTTACATAATAAAGAATAGATTATTATCTGACAAACAAGTTACTTTAGAAAAATTGGGAGAAAAATTTAAGATTTCTAGGGAGCGAGTGAGGCAAATTGAGAAATCTGCAATAAAAAAAATAAAAAAAATTCTTGTTAAAAATGGTATTACAGCTGATTTTTAATAAGCACTACAATCTCATCAAGACTATTAATGGTGTCACAACCAAATTGTGCTAGGTTGCTCTTGCCACCACCTTTTCCATTAATATTAGTAGCAATTTCATTTAGAAAAACCTTACAATCGAAATTCTTTATACCTTTACTAGCAGCACAAATTATTATCGAACTTTCTCTATTGTTTGAAGCTAAGAGGGCAATAACATTTTTATTTTTCTTTAAGTCGTCCCAAAGGTTCTTCAATTGAGATGAAGTCATATCTTTACCTAAATAAGAAACTATCTTGATATCATCAAAGGATTCACAATCTGACAAGACTTGGTCCGCTAGGCTCTTGGTTGCTTTTTTCTCAAACGAGGAAACCTTTAATCTTAGAGCGTCGTTCTCTTTCTGTATTCTTTCTATGCTATTAGGTACTTTCTCAATTGACGAATTAAGCAAAGAAGAAGAGGTTGTTAAAAAATCCTTGATATTACTTATATACTTAAAACCTGATTCTCCAACATGTGCCTCAATTCTCCTAATACCAGACGATATAGATGATTCAGATGAAATATATAGGGAACCTATTTGACCAGAACTATTTATATGTGTCCCACCACAAAGCTCCATACTAAAATCTCCTATTCTAACCACTCTAACAAAGTCACCATACTTATCTTCAAAAAAAGCGGTTGCCCCATTTTTAATAGCTTTTTTGTACTCAACATTTTCTTGAATCACAATTTCATTATTCATTCTGATTCTTTCATTTGATAAATTCTCGATTTCTTTGAGGGTGTCATTATCAATATTTGAAAAATGACTAAAATCAAATCTTAATCTATCGCTCTTTACCAATGAGCCTGCTTGCCTAATATGGGTACCAAGTATTTCTCTTAGAGAAGAATGAAGTATATGAGTGGCAGAATGATGCTCAGATATTCGGTCTCTGAAGATTTTATCAACTCTACCATTAGCTTTATCACCATTCCTAACTTCACCTCTCTTTACTATCCCACTATGAATAAAGAACCCTTCTTTTGTTTTCTGTGTATCAAATACATCAATTATGGATGAGGATGTTTCAATAACTCCTTTATCACCTATTTGACCACCAGATTCTGCATAGAACGGTGAAGACTTTAATACGACCCCTACTCTTTCTTTTTCAAAGGCAGAGCTAACAATTTCGTCATCTTTAATTATTGCTAAAATTTTAGACTCTAAATCAAGACTATTATATCCAACAAATTTTGTTATATTATCCAGATTGATAATCTTTGTTAAATCAATTGCCTCTCCCACTAAATTCTTAAATTTCGAAGCTTTCTTTGACGAATTCTTTTGATTAAGCATCTCTTCTTCGTATGCTTTCATATCCAATACATAGTCTGTTTCACTTACGATGTCTTCAATTAAATCTACTGGAAAACCATAGGTGTCATAAAGCTTAAATACATCCTTCCCTGAGAGAACCTTTGTTCTTGAAGACATACTCATAGCTTCCTTAAGCTGGTCAAATCCCCTATCTATGGTTGATAAGAACTTCTTTTCTTCGTTTATGACGATTGAAATAATGTTATCCTTTTGACTTCCCAACTCCGGATAAAAACTCTTCATCTCCTCAACAACTAAACCGACAAGGTTATGTAAGAAAGGATCTGAAATTCCCAACTTCTTATTGTGACGTACGGCTCTTCTTAGTATTCTTCTAGCTACATATCCTCTACCTTCGCTAGAAGGAATGACACCATCTGAGATTAAGAAAGTCACAGCTCTTGCATGATCGGATAAAACTCGAATTGATATATCTGTTTCGTTGTCTTTCCCATACTCTGTCCCCAAGAAAGTAGCAACATAATTAGTCAAATATTCAAATAGGTCGGTATCATAATTACTTTTAACATCTTGCAGAACTGATGCTAGTCTTTCTAAGCCCATGCCAGTATCGATGCTTGGCCTTGGTAAAGGTGTAAGCTGTCCATCCTCACCTCTATTAAATTGCATAAAAACTAGATTCCATATTTCAAGAAATCTTCCACACTCACATTCAACAGAACAATTCTCCGGGTTTAGGCAATTCGAATTTGCCTCTCCTATGTCATACATAATCTCAGAACAGGGTCCACATGGTCCTGTGTCGCCCATAGACCAGAAATTATCCTTATCACCTAATTTATATATTCTATCTTTGTTGATCTTTATTGAGTTAAGCCAAATCTCTCTAGCCTCATTGTCTCCATTGTGGACAGTTATATACAGCCTGTTCTTATCTATCTTTAGTTCTTTAGTTAGAAACTCCCAAGCAAAAGATATTGCGTCTTCTTTAAAATAGTCTCCAAATGAAAAATTTCCCAGCATTTCAAAAAAAGTATGGTGCCTACTAGTTCTTCCCACATTCTCTAAATCATTATGCTTTCCGCCTGCCCTTAGGGATTTTTGACAAGATGCAGCCCGAGCATGTTTAAACTTCTCTAAACCCAAGAAAACATTTTTAAATTGAACCATGCCAGCATTAGTAAATAATAAAGTTGGATCATTCTTAGGAATTAGACCAGAACTTGCAACTAAGCCATGACTTTTATCATTAAAAAAATCCAAAAACTTCTTTCTTATATCAGATGATTTCATTTTAGAATATTATAATCGGATATTAAGGAGATTAAACAATAAGTAATTTTAAAAACCTTAGTTTAGAGGTGCTACGCTGACAAATACTTTAGATTTACCTTTCTTTTTAAAAGTTACTAGCCCATTTTTTAAAGCAAAAAGTGTATGATCTCTTCCAATCCCAACATTTTCTCCAGGATAAAACTTTGTTCCTCTTTGTCTTACTATAATTCCACCCGTATTAACTGATTGACCACCAAAAAGTTTTACTCCGAGTCTTCTACCGGCACTATCTCTTCCGTTCTTGGAACTACCTGCTGCTTTTGTTTTTGACATAATTAACCTCTATTTGCTTATAGATAAAATTTCGACAGTCTGATAAGGCTGCCTATGACCATTTAGGGTCTTAGAATTCTTTCTCCTTCTAAACTTAAATACTTTGAGCTTTTTTCCTTTGTCGTCCGATACCACTTTCGCTTTAATTTTAAACGACTTTAATTGGGCCGCATCCACTAATACATCTTTTTCGTCAGATATATAAAGTATTTCATTAAATCCTATCTCAGCACCAACTTCATGGGCTGTCTTTTCTATCTGAATTTTATCACCTTCTTTGATGAGATACTGTTTACCACCAGTCTTAATTACGGCTTCCATTACGTCCTCCAAAAAGTATATATTTTTACTGTTTATTGGCCATTGTCAATACTTCTAAATTATTCTTCCAGTTCAACGTTCCAATATGATGTCTCAATAGAACTTAAAAAAGGTTTCCATTCATCAAATTTAATTGTCTGCATATAGAGATTTGATAATAACTCCCATGAAGGTTTGCTTGGTTTAACAGCCAAGCTCATATTAGTGGAACTTAGAATATTACTACCTTTATTCCTATTGCACGCGATACAACAACAGACAACATTTTCCCATATTGTTTTTCCACCCAATGATTTAGGATGGACATGGTCAATAGTTAGCTCATTCCTTGGGAACGGCTTTCTACAATACTGGCACTCTGACCTATCTCTCCTAAATATGTTATAGCGATTAAATTTAACCTCTTTATTTGGAACCTTGTCATATCTTAAGACTATAATAACTCTAGGTATCCTTATTACTTTCGAAACTGTCCTAATTGATTCCGACTTCTTTAAAATAGATATTTCACTCCATGTATCAAAATCAAATGTCTCATAGTTCATATCCACAGCTTTTGCCGCTCCTATGTAGAGCATTAAAAAAGCCCTTTTAACGCTTGTTGTGTCAACAGGAAAAAAAAAATTATTCAATACAAGAACTGGTGAATTAAGCATTAATATAATTTACCTGAAAATAAATAAATAAATTTACCTAATGTTAAGAAGTTCATATAATAGACATATGCAATCTTTGTTTCTAATATTCCTATCAATAGGATTATTCACTGCTCCTTTCCTAAATTTTAACTTATTCTTTCTTTCATGGTTCTTCTTTGTGCCAATATTATATTTAATCGAAAACAATAAAATCAGTCCTTCGAAGTTGGGCTTAACTTTTGGGACAATTTCACTTCTAATTGCAACATATTGGATGACAGCAACTCTACTAAGGCTAACAGGAGCTGGTTGGGGTATCTCAATTATAAGTCACTTATTATATTGCTTATACGAATCCTCATTTTATATAATAGTATTCTTATTCACTAGCTTGTCTATTAGGAAAGCAAGCAATATTTGGCTAAAATACCTGTGCGTAATATTTTTATATATTATATTTGAAGAAAACTTTCCTAGAATCTTTCCTTATAAGATAGGTAATACTCAAATACTCTTCTCTGAAATGTCTCAATTAATTTCGATTCTTGGGATTAATATAGTCTCAGCTTTGGTTTTAACAATAAATATTGCGAGTTATGAGTTGGCAATAAAAAACAACAATAAAGCAGCTTATATAATAATAACAATTTTTTTATTTGTATTAATGATGGGTTCATCAATAGAAAAAAATACAAACAAATATCATGCGCGGGGGGCTAATATTAGAGTTGCAATTTTACAACCTGTAAGTTCATTAAAGAAGCTAATTCATCTTCAAGATACAATTAATGAAAGTTCAAAGATCCAGGATCTAACAATATGGCCCGAAAGCTCTCTGGACAAAGTTATAGTAAAGAACAAAGAAGATTATATAAACTTTCAGAAGAAGTTTGCAAGAAAATTTAAAATTAACAGTGAAGCACTTCTCCTTGGTTCGATTACTCAAAACAAACAAGGGTATTATAACTCTGCTCTTTTGATCAATAAGGAATCGGAAATCACTGACATTTATTCAAAGAATAAATTAATGATCTTTGGCGAATATTACCCATTAAGAAATTTAGTTGCCAAGATAATTCCTATTTATGATTCATTTATTTCCCTCGATAAAGGTAAGATTAGGCCTTTAATCCTTAAGAAAAAAACTAATATAGGTGTAATTATATGTTATGAAGATCTCTTTGAAGAGAATTCGATGAAACTGACACAAATGGGCTCTGAAATCTTGATAAACTTAACCAATGATAAATGGTACGGGGACAGTTTAGCTCCATATCAACACTTAATGCTGGCTATTCCAAGGTCAATTGAAAATAAGAGATTTTTAATAAGATCTACATATAATGGCTTAAGTGCGATTATCTCACCTACAGGAAAGATATTGAATAAAGTCGAAACAAACGTAAGTGGTTACTTGCTGGACGAAGTCGTCTTAAGGAAAGACAAAAGCTTTTATACAATGAATTATGCGAATATTAAAATGATTTACTATTTAATATTTGTTTCGCTAGTCCTACTATTTATTAAGGAACTGAGAAACAAGTAGCATAAGTCTCTTGTTTTCTTTTGGTAAGCCAATAGTAATCCTTAAACAATCATGTAGCTTCTTATTGTTAGGGAAATTCTTTACAATCAAATCATTAGATCTCAAAAAATTAAAAAGTGCATTGGACCTCTTTAATCTGATGAGAATAAAATTAGAGTCTGAACTATAAACCTTAACATTTGAAATTTCTTTTAAAAAAGCTTCGACTTTACTTCTTTCAGCTTTAATAATATCAATATGTTTTCCTATGATAAATGGATTTTTAAAGAACTTATTCGCTACTGACTGTGAAAAAGATGAAATATTATATGGAAGTCTTAATTTGTTAATGCTATCAATAAGCCTCTTTTCTCCCAACAAGAAACCTAGCCTTAGAGAGGCAAAGCCTACTTTCGACATAGTTTTCATAATCAACATATTCTTATACTTTTTTAAAGATTTAATAAAAGAAAAATCAGAGTAATCTGAATACGCTTCATCAAGAACAACGATTCCCTTAGAAAAACTAACAATTTTAATTATGTCCTCTTTCTTAAAAGCATTTCCTGTAGGATTATTAGGGCTAGCTATAAAGACAATATCAGGATCATGTGACTTTATTTTTTTTAAGACTTTCTCAACATCTAACTTAAATCCTGAGGTTAGAGGAACACTTATTCCTTTTAATCCTAAGCCTTTGGTTAAAATTTCATACATAGAGAAACTTGGATCTAGATAAAGAACATTGGATGACTTTCCCGTTAAGGTTAAAAGAATATAAAGAATTAGTTCATCAGAACCATTCCCAAGCAAAACCTGACCTTTCTTAAGACCATAGAATTTTAAAATACTATCTTTGAGCTCCTCTTGCGTGGAATCAGGATACCTATTTATATCTTCTATCTTCATACTTTTTAGGAATTTCTTTTCTAACGCACTAGCATTAAATATATCTTGGTACTTAAAAGGCGATTCGTTAGCATTTAATCTATAATTAAAACTTGTTTTATCAGCAGAATACGAGTTGAAGCTCTGTAGAGACTTTTTAAGTCTAATTCTATTTGTCATTTTCTTTATCCTTCCGAAGCCGCAACGCGATAGAATTAGCATGGCCATCAAGACCTTCTTTCTTTGCTAGTAAAATTACGTCTCTCCCTAAGCGCCTTGCTCCAAGCTTAGAAATTTTTGTGTAACTAGAGTATTTAATGAAGTCTAATGCACTTAAGGGTGATGAAAAGGTTGCGCTTCCTCCGGTAGGTAGGACATGGCTTGGACCTGCTATGTAATCTCCGAATGCTTCTCCTGAATTTGCGCCAACAAAAATAGAGCCTGCATTGATAATTTTATTTTCTACTTGAGAAGATTTCTTTACAAAAATTTCAAGATGTTCAGGTGCAAAAATATTAGAAAAATTGATACAATCATCTAGGTTGTTCACAACAAAAATTGTACCATTTCGTTTAATTGAGGCATTTATTATATCTTTTCTTTTCAATAACAATGATTGCTTCTTAATTTGAGCCGAGATTAGTTTAGCTAATCTTATAGAAGTTGTTACACAGATAGCTGATGCCTGAACATCATGTTCTGCCTGAGCAATTAAATCCGCAGCAACATATTCAGGATTGGCACTTATGTCTGCAATAATTAAAACCTCACTAGGTCCTGCTATCATATCAATATCAACTTTACCAAAAACCTGCTTTTTTGCAGTTGCGACAAATATATTTCCAGGTCCTACAATCTTATCAACTGATTTCACGCTATTTGTACCATAAGCCAGAGCGGCTATCGCCTGTGCTCCCCCTACTTGTAAAACCTCTTTGATTCCAAGAAGGTCAGCTGTAAAAAGAATAGCAGGGTTAACCCCTTCGATTCCCGGGGGGGTTGAAACAACCAATTCTTTTGATCCTGCCACTTTTGCAAGCGTCGCTGTCATTATTAAACTAGATGGATAAGATGCAGTTCCCCCTGGTACATATATTCCAATCCTATTAATCGGATTAACATTCCATCCAAGTATATTTCCAAACTCATCTTTATATCTAAGCGACTTAGGCAATTTCTTTTTTTGGTAATCCTTAACTCTTTTAATAGATTTTTTAATAGCCGATTTAACATCAGAAGACAGATGCTTATATGAATTCGCAATTTGAGTTTGATTAATTCTTATATTCTTCTTAGTCAGTTCAAAGTCATCAAACTTTCTGGTTAGTTCAAAAAGAGATTTATCACCTCTGAGGCGAACCTCACTTAATATATCGTTGACTTTCTTTTCTATAATATTTAAATTGTTTTCCTGTCTTTTTCGAATCTTATAAATTTGAATTTTAATATCTGATGACTTTAGTTTAATAATTTTCATACTACAAACTATACAATAAATTTTTTAAATTATGATACAAATACTAATTATAAAAAAATTATGTCCACTGAGATAAAGATATTAATTAAGAGCATGTAAAGAATTGAGAACAAAAAAACGCTTTTATAATGTTTCTTTTCTTTAAATGAAAGGAATACTAAATATAAAAAAGATAGCCCCAAGATAATTGCCATAATTCCATAAAAATTGGAACAGATTCCGACAATCCAAAAATATAATGATATCGGCAATAAAGCTAGACTGTATATCATTATCAAGTAATTAGTAAACTCTTGACCATACACTATCGGCATGGTTGGGAAGCCTCCTTTTTTATAGTCATCCCTAAGATGCTGAGCTAAAGCCCAAAAGTGCGGTGGCTGCCAAACCATCATAAATAGGAACAAAACTATTATGTCCATGTACCCCATTGATACTTCTGGTTGAATTGAGGAATATCCGATAATAACTGGTAAAGCGCCGGGAATCCCTCCTAGAACTGTACCAAAAGGCGAAGACTTCTTTAAAAAAAGTGTGTAGTAAACAGTATATGAAAGTATCGCCAAAAGTATTAAGGCACAGTTTAAAAGATTTATATATATTGCTGAAAGTGCCAATGAAATAGTTATCAAAAAAGCAGCTATCATAGATAGATTCTTAATTCCAACCAACTTTAATGCTTTTACCCGATCTTCAAGTCTTTCCATTAGCTCATCATTTTTACGTTCAATTAGATTGTTAACCATAGCGGAACCCGCGGCTGACAAGATTAAGCATAGGAGCGACAATAAAGTAATCTGAAAAGAAGGTATTCCAGAATGAGCTAAAACAATTCCCGTAAATCCCGTTAGCCCTACACTCAAAATTATACTTGGCTTTGATAGTGATATTACTGCCTTTAAGTATTTCATGAATTAGCTTCTTTGTTTATAAACAATAGATTAAGAATAACTCCAACAATTAATAGAGCAATTAAAAGATGGACTGCTGTCATTGAAAAAGCTAGTTTTGAAACTACGACGAATACTCCCACGACAACTTGAGCAAGGACTAGCAAAGCAAGTCGTTTAAGATTTAATAAAATATCTGGATTCACCCTTAAATAATAAGCTTTAAAAAATAGCCAGAAAGAAATTATCAATATAGCTATACCACTAATTCTATGAAACAAATGGACAAAAACTGTCTTACTTAAGTAGGGTGGGAACCAATAACCTAAGCATCTTGGAAAATCAGGACAAGCTAATCCTGCATTCGAGTGCCTTACATAGGCACCAAGGACTAATTGCAAATAAACGAATAAGAAGAGAAGTAAATATGGAAGTTTTTTTTTGTCAAAAACATTAGCTAATTTTAATTTATCACTATCAATATATATGCACATGGTATAAATTAGAATAAAAATTACTATTGCATTTCCAAAATGGAAAGTGGTGATATTTGTTTCAAGCTGAAGTATAACTACTAGTCCTCCGGCAATAATCTGAACAGCAAGCAAAATAGAACAAAGAATGGGTATTAATTTATATCCCCCCTTGTAAAACTTCAATCTTTTTTTGACTAAGAAAGCAAAAGAAATAGTTACAAATAGCCCCAGAAGCCTATGTCCATGTTCCATCAAAATTGGGAAATTAATTTCTGGAAAGAAAGTACCAAAACATAAGGGCCAATCAGGGCAGGCCAAACCAGCACCTAAACCACTTACCATATTTCCCCAAACAAGAAGAAGAACAAGGGAATATAAAGTTAATTTCTCAATTCTGCCCATAATATCAATTAATTACGCGTGAGAACATATCGGTCAAAGTAAAAGAAATTAAAAGGAACAATAAGAAAATTGGGTAGCTTGCATAAATCCAAGTCAGTCCATCTTCATGTTTCAAATGCATAAAGTGATATGCAACTACTCCTGCTTTTATTGACGCGATAAAGATTGCAATTAGAACGTTTAAAGCTCCAAAATCAATTTGCGCAGCTCCAACAGTTACTACTGTTAGAAATATTAAAAAAAGCCAAATATTTATTAGTGACTTATAGGAAGCATGATTATCCATAAAAACTCCTTAACCTACCAGGTACAATAAAGGAAAAAGGTAAATCCATATTAAATCCACCAAATGCCAATATAACCCTCCAATTTCTATTGCTGTATAGTTATCTTTAGAGTACTTACCTTTATATACTTTACGTAAGAGAACCCCGAGCACTGCCATGCCTATAAAAACATGTAGCATATGAACGCCAGTGGCTGCAAAATAAATTGAATAAAAAATATCGGTTCCGGGGAAAATTCCTTTTCCGAACTTGTATGTATATTCAAAGTATTTATTAACAGCAAAAATTGCGGCACATATGATTGTCACCCAAAGCATTATTTTTACTAATTTAATCCTATTTTCTTGTATAGCTTTAACCGCAATAGCAACAGTCAAGCTGCTAAAAATCAAAATAACAGTGTTAACTGAACCTAAAACAACATCCAAACTCTTAGATCCCTGCATAAACATTTCGGGATATTTAGCCCGATAAATCGCGTACGCCGCAAAAAGCCCACCAAAAAGCAAGAGTTCAGTTGCAAGGAAAAGCCACATTCCTAGCTTGGCACCTTCATGTTCTGTTACAGCATCAAAATGATGGTGCCCATCATCCTCTTCTATTGACGGGACCATCTCAGATGGATAAGCAATTGACTTAATTAACTTGCTGGTTATTCCAAAAATTCCCATGCTAGGCCCCCTCCTCTATCTTTGTGCCATAATTATATACAGGCTCAGTAACAGTAGGAATATCATCAAAATTAAAAGTCCCAGGAGGTGAATCCATGCTCCATTCTAAAGACAAAGAGTTATAAGGATTGGCTGGTGCTTTTCCAGGCAAGGGCCTCATTAAATTCCAAAGCATCAAAATAAACCCTATTCCAATTATCCATGTACCATAAGTTGAAACTACATGTAGTGACTGGAATTCTGGAGCGTAATTAAAATACCTTCTTGGCATACCAAGTGTTCCCATAATAAATTGTGGAAAAAATGCAACATTAAAACCGATAAAGATAAGAACAAAAGCTATCTTGGCTTTAAATTCATCGAACATACGTCCCCACATTTTGGGATACCAAAAATGAAGAGCCGCAAAGAAACCAAACACTGTCCCTCCAATCATAACGTAGTGCATATGCGCGACAACAAAATAAGTATCATGCAAATGTACGTCTGCAGCAAGTGCACCTAAGAAGAGGCCGGTAAGCCCTCCGATTGTAAAAAGAAAAATAAAAGCTAATGAATATAACATTGCCGTACTCAACTCAATTGACCCCTTATAAAGAGTCCACAGCCAATTAAAAACTTTAATAGCGGTGGGAACTGCGACAGCGTAAGTTATAACTGAGAAAATTATATTTACTAATTTAGATTGACCACTAACAAACATATGGTGGCCCCAAACAAGGAAGCTAATTAGGGCGATTGCTAAACTTGCATATGCAATTGCCTTATAGCCAAAAATCGGCTTTCTTGCAAATACTGGCATAATTTCGGAGACAATTCCCATAGCAGGCAAAATCATAATGTAAACCGCAGGATGAGAATAGAACCAAAAGAAATGTTGGAACATGACTGGGTCGCCGCCTTTAGCAGGGTCAAAGAAGCCTAAACCAAAATATCTTTCTCCAATTAACAACAATAATGTGATACCAACAACTGGTGTTGCTAAAACTTGGAGTAATGATGTTGCATAAGCAGCCCAACAAAAGAGAGGAAGCCTATCCCAAGTCATACCTGGTGCTCTTAATTTATGCATAGTAACTATAAAATTTATTCCTGTTAAAATTGAAGAAAATCCTAAGACAAAGACTCCAAAAGTAATTAAAATTACATTTGCACCCGTCTCTATTGAGTAAGGAGTATAAAAAGTCCAACCTGTATCAGCTGGAGCAGCCAATGCTAACATAAAGATTAGGGCGCCTGCTAAATAGAGCCAAAAACTATATAAATTCAATTTTGGAAAAATAACATCTTTTGCTCCAATCATTAATGGAATTAAGAAGTTTCCAAAGCTAGCCGCAACTCCTGGGACAATAAATAAAAAAACCATCATTGACCCATGAAGAGTAAATAAAACATTATAAGTATCAGCGTTGACAATTGTTGGCCCTGGCGTTAAATGCTCTGCTCTAAGCAAGAAAGATGCAATGGCAGCTACAATGAAAAAAACACCTATTGCCCACAAATACATTACGCCTATTCTTTTATGGTCAACAGTGAAAAACCATGAGCGGAATCCTTCACCGTTGTCTAAATAATTTTTTTCCTGCTCTTCTGACATATAACGTTCTCCTTTTTAAACCATAGCTTTTTTAATTATACAATAAATTATTTTAATGTCTTTATATATTCAATGATAGCTGTTATCTCATCATCATCTAATAAGCCTTTATAGGAAGGCATAACTGGTCCATAACCCTCGACCATTTTCTCTCCCGGATACAATATAGATTCCTTGATATAATTTTCATCTGCTATAGCTGAAGCTCCATCCGTAAAAACCCTATTCTTTGCAAACAGTCCTTTCCATGAGGGTCCGACCCCGTTAGCTCCATCTATACTATGACAAGCTAGACAACCTTTGTTTGAATATAATTGCTTGCCCAATTCGGCAGGTGGGATGCTAGCTGCGGAAGCCTTTTTGACTTTATCGGCAGATCCATCTTGCCAAGATGCAAATTTTGCTTTGGATAACACATGAACTTTTCCTAACATATCTGAATGTGCTGTACCGCAATATTCCGTACAGTAAAGATCATAGACTCCTTCTTTTGTGGCAGTAAAGTTTATATAAGTATACCTATTTCCCATTACATCTTGCTTTACTCTAAATGCAGGAACAAAGAAACTGTGAAGAACATCATCAGACTGCATAACAAGCCTAATCGGCTGATCAACGGGCACATAAAGCTCGTTTAATGTTTTTTTACCATTTGAATAATCAAAGCTCCAAAGCCACTGTTTAGCAGTAACATTTACCTCAACAGCATTTTTTGGTGTAACTGTATATTGATCATAGTAAACATATCCGTATATAAATATCACAATACATAGAATCGTAGGTATTACGGTCCACAAAGTTTCCAAGAAACTATCATGGGTAATTGCCGGAGTCTGATCATTCTCCGTTTTCCTTCTATATTTAATTACAAAATAGATTAAGAGAAATGCAATTAGCACACAAGATATAACAGATATTATTGTTACTAACCATAATATAAGATCAACACCGGGTGCAAATGTCGAAGCTGATTCTGGTAACCATTTCATTTAGTTTCTCCTTCATTGTTTTTTTTAAACCACATAAAAAACATAAATATAGTCATGAATATTAAAGTTATCACGCCGCCAAGCTTTATAACGTTCAAAGCTTGTAGAGCAAACTTCTTTCCTACCGGGTCAAAACCATAACAATAGAGGAGAACTTTATCTGACAACGAAGACTTACCTATTACTCCATCGGATGCTTCAAGCAATGCTAACTTGAAATCTTTAGAATCAAAAAGCACCCCAGATAAGTATCTGGAAATCTTTCCCTCTTTTGTCAAAAATATTATACCAGCAGGATGAGCAAAATCATCCCCATCGGGCGTAAATTTAAATCCTACCGAACTTGTAATGGCTTCTATATTGGCACTATCGGCAGAATAAAAGCTCCATTGCTCATTTGAACCAATGTTTTTGTTGTATTTTTGTTGTTTAAGGTTTGAAGTTTCATGGTTGTCCTTCTTATCAAAACTTAATGTTACTAAATTATAATCAAGCCCAGGTCTAATCTTCTCTGTGGAATTAACCGCCTCTAGTACACCATTTAGTAAGAACGTACACATTTTAGGACAAGAATAATAAGCCAATACTAAGACTGTGGGTTTATCTTTGTCTAAAAAATCTTCAAACTTTTTTGTAATATTTTTGTTATCAGTGATATTAGCCTTAGAGTTAATGTTCTCTCCTAACTTTTCTATCCATCCAACATCGTTTTTTATAATAGACTCGTCTGATACAGCTAGGGCTGACATACAAGAAGTTAAAAATAATATAAATATAAGTAAATTTTTCATATATAATGCAAACGGGAATAAATATTATAAATTTATCTTAATCTCTGTCAATCATCGCTATAGCGTGTAGAATATTTCTGTTGGGTCTTTCAGATTGACAAAACATTTTTTATTAAATAGGATAAGGCTTTTATTGCATCCTAGGGCCCATAGCTCAGTTGGTTAGAGCTCCCGGCTCATAACCGGGCGGTCACTGGTTCGAATCCAGTTGGGCCCAGGAAAGAGATTGAAATGATAGAGAAAATTAAACCATTATTAGTAATTCAAAATTTAGATATCGAAATACTGAAGATTCAAAATAATTTTAGAGAACTTCCTAATAAGATTTTTTCTCTTAATAATAGAATTAATTCTGAGGAAACTAAAATTAAAAATTTATCACAAAAAATTTCTGAGCTAGAGTCAATATCGACGAATCTCCAAGATGATATCGCAGATATCGAAGATAAAGTTAGAGCTAATGCTGAGAAAGTTATGAGAGTTAAAACTAAAGAAGAACTTGAGGCTCTTGAAAAAGAAACTGGTGACTTAAAGAGAAGAAAAATCGAAATTGAAGATAACCAAATTAAAGCTATGGAAGAAATAGAATCTTGTAAAAAAGATTCTGAGGTCAGGAATGCAAACTTTCAAGAAGAAATACTGCCTATGAAAGATGAAATCTCTGAACTAGAAAAAGAGCTAAATGATTCGAAAGAAGAAGTTGGGCTTTTAGATGATGAAAGAGCAAAGCTAATAAAAGAAGTAGATAAAGATTTCCTAAAGATTTACGAAAGACTTAGTTCAAACAATAATCCCCCAATAATAGCCGAAACTCGTGGAGAAGTTTGTGGTCATTGCAATATGAAAATTCCCCCACAAGTTTACATTAAAGTTTTACAAAGTAAGGAAATTGTTCTTGCTCCTTGCTGTAAAAAAATTCTCATTCCGAAGATTACTTAGTTCAAATGAAACATAATCTAAAAGTTTTTATAGATGGAGCCTGTCAACCAAATCCCGGTTCTGGCGGTGTGGGCATTTATATGACTTACAATGATATAGAAGAAAAAATTTCCTCACCTTTAGAAGGAATCGTAACTAATAATATCGCAGAATATGAGGCTTTAATCTTTAGTCTAGAAACTATAATTAAAAAAAATGAGTCGTTTGAAAGAATAGATATTTTTTCAGATTCTCAACTTATTTGCATGCAATTTAATAAGAAATGGAAATGTAAAGAACAAAACCTTTCAATACTCCTGATAAAAGCTCAGGCACTGAGAAGTAAAATTAAATGCGGCTTTTCCCTAAGTTATATACCAAGGGAGCAAAATACGGTCGCAGATAAACTTGCAAAAGAGGCAATCTCGTAAATAATTATCCTAAGTGGGTTGAGTGATCGCTTGTATCTTGGCTTTGCACAGATACAAGAGGAAAGTCCGAACTCCTAAAGGAATTGGTGCTGGGTAACCCCCAGGTGTCGAAAGGCAATGGAAAGTGCCACAGAAAATAACCGCCATTAATAAACACGTGATATTGATGGTAAGGGTGAAAAGGTGGTGTAAGAGACCACCGCAGTTTCTGGTAACAGGGACTGGCAAGGCAAACCCCGCCAGGAGAAAGACCATGTATAGAAGCTGGTATCCTTTCCAAATGCTTCGGGGTGGGTCGCTTGAGGTAATAAGTAATTATTATCCTAGATAGATGATCACATAAAACAGAATTCGGCTTACTAACCCACTTACTTTATTTTGACTTTATAAAAATTCCTTTTACCTAGCTTAATCTTCCAGTAGCTTTCAAGGGAAGGTAAAGTGTCTAAGGAAGTGAACCTCTCCCCATTTACTTCAACTGCCTTATCTTTAATAAGCCTTTTTAATTCTGACCTTGAAAAAGATTGACCCGTGATTTCTGAGAGTACGTCTAAGAACTTTTTTTGTTTTATTTCAATTATAATTACATCTAAATCATCAGGAAAATCTTTCTTACTAAACTTACTTTCAAAATTACTCCTAGCCAACTCTGACAACTCTATACTATGGTATTCTTCAACAATTTTCATAGCCAGAGCCTTCTTCTTTTCTAGTGGGTTATCAATGCCCCCAAAGAAAAGGCTGTCATTTGCGAAGAGAAGTTCTATATATCTTGTCATCAATTCATCAGAAATTGACATAGTCTTACCAAAAATTTCATCACAAGAATCATTAAGTCCGATATAATTATTCAAGCTTTTTGACATCTTCATTGTACCATCTAGCCCCTCAAGTATAGGAAGAAAGACGCCCACCTGTTGAGAGACATTAAAAGCTTTTTGGATTTGTCTACCTAGTAAAATATTAAACCTCTGGTCTGTTCCACCTAGTTCTACATCGGAGGAAAGAACAACTGAATCGTAGGCTTGAAGTATTGGATAAAGAAACTCTGTAACAGTTATAGCCTCCCCTGCTTTGTACCTTTTTTTAAAATCATCTCTCTCGAGTAACCTTGCAACGTTCTCTAAAGAAGATAGGCCGATAAGGTCTTTTAAATCAAAGCTATTAAACCATTTAGAATTATAAAAAATTTGAACTCTTTCTTTATTTAAAACCTTAAACATCTGATCCTTATAGGTTGCAGCATTAACCTCAATCTCATCTGCGCTAAGTGGCTTTCTAGTCTTGTCTCTTCCAGTTGGATCACCAATCATAGCTGTGAAGTCACCAATTAAGAAATTAATCTCATGGCCCAGGTCTTGAAAAACCTTCAATTTTTTTAACAAAAGAGAGTGGCCCAAGTGTAAATCGGAAGATGTAGGATCAAAACCTGCCTTAATTTTAAGTGGCGCTTTTGTTTCAAATGATTTAGATAATTTCTCCAATAGTTCTGCTTCTGGAACTATGTCTATTACATTCTCAAGTATTATTTTAAGCTGCTTTTTTGGTTCAAGAAATTCCATTTTAATATATTATCTTATTTGATAAGATTTTATCAAGCTTCTTTAAAACCGTTAGTAATAGGATATCTTCTATCTCTCCCAAAAGCCTTTGATGTTATCTTTATTCCTGGCGGGCCTTGCTTCCTCTTAAATTCACTATCATTAATCTTATTAATTATTTTCCTAACTAATGATTTCTGAACTTTTAATAGTCTAGATATTTCACTGACTTCTTTACCTCCCTCAATATATGCTTCTAAGATTTTATCTAAGATCCTATAGGGTGGAAGTGAATCAGAATCTTTTTGATTCGCTCTTAACTCGGCAGATGGGTCTCTTGATATTATCTTATTTGGTATCAAGTTCGAGCTATTTTGAGAGTTATAGAACCTTGCAAGATCATAAACTAATATCTTGGGGATATCCTTCAAAATCGCAATGCCACCAGCGGCATCACCATAAAGCGTTGAATAACCCACACTTATCTCGCTTTTATTTCCTGTCGATAAAAGTAAGGATCCTATCTTATTCGAGGTAGCCATCAGTATATTAGCTCTAATTCTAGCTTGCAGGTTCTCTTCTGTTGCATCGAAGGATGTCTTTCCATATATCTTTTTACTTAACAATTCTAAATTTTTTTGAAAGATTTCTTGTATAGAAGAGACTTTTAATCTAAAGCCTAAATTTGCAGATAGCATTTGTGCAAGTTTTAGGCTAAGTTCTGAATTAAATTTGGATGGCATTGCAATTCCTAAAACATTCTTTGGACCTAAGGATTTAACAGCTATTGCGGATACCAAGGCAGAATCTATTCCTCCTGAGATTCCAATTACTACTTTTTTGAAGCCATTTTTAATCACATAATCTCTTAATCCAATTGATAAAGCAGAAAATATACTGGATAAATTATCCTGTTTATTTTTTCGCTTAAAAAAGGGTTTTTTATTTTCTTTCTTATAATTTAAGTCCTGTATCTTAAGCTCTTCTTGAAATTCCTGTGCTTTTGAAATCATTCTTCCTTCACAATCTAAAAAAAAGCTATTGCCATCAAAAACGACTTCATCTTGACCTCCAACTAGGTTCGAGTACACCACTTCTATGTTATTTTTTCTTGCAATATTACCAAGAAGCTTTAAACGTTCATTTTGCTTTCTAATATTAAAAGGAGAGGCTGAAAGATTAATCAATAAATCTGGTAAATATTCCTTTGATGAACCTTGAGATATTTTAAAATCATTCCAAATATCTTCACATATTGTTAAACATATATTTCTATTCTTAAATTTAAAGATAAGAGGCTCTTCACCGGTTTCAAAATATCTTTGTTCATCAAATACGCCATAATTAGGCAAACGAATCTTTTTATATTCATACTTTAGTTCGCCATGAATAAATACTCCTGCAACATTATAAAGTTTACCTCCTATAAGTTTGGGATAGCCTACTATATAAGAAATGTTTTTATCTATTCTTTGAATTTGTTTAACCGCTAATTCAGTTGCTTTTAGAAAGTTCTTGCTTAATAGCAAGTCTTCTGGTGGATAGCCAACGAGAGCAAGCTCAGGGAAACAAAGCAAATCAACTTTTCTATTTCTTCCTAACTTAATGAATTTGATTATTTTTTTTAAATTATAATCAATAGCTCCCACATGAGAATTCATTTGTACAACGCCAACTTTAATATTTCTATTCATATTATTAAATTATATAATGTATTAATGGTTTTAAGAAATTTACTTATAGCACTACTGCTATATTTTGGACTTATAGATCCTTCCTATGGTATCCCTAAACAAGAGACCTTCACTATACGAGATACGGCTGAATATATTCAAAAAAATTCATACTTCTACAATAAAGATCAGTATAAGGATATTCTTATAAAATCCGTCAATACGATAAATTCATCTGCGGATAATCTTTTAGTCAAAATAAAATGGGGTGACAGTCCTAAGTTTGAGATTCAAGGAAACGACATTGAAGGTAATCTTGTTATAAGTGAGTTTCCTTTTAAAGCTAAAAATATTAAAGACGTAGGAATAATACTGACAAGATTAATAGAATATCTTCGAGGATTTAACTGGGAGGATTTCGATAATGACAACAATGTTCACTACTTAGTCGCAAATGCAATGCTCAAAGATGTAGATGAATACTCTTCAGTAATACATCCAGACTTGTTCGATGAATTTTTAATTGAAAGCAAGGGAAGTTTTGGAGGATTGGGAATTGTAATAGGTATACGAGATGAGAAATTAACAATTATATCTCCTATTGAGGGTACGCCTGCTGATAAAGCGGGTGTAAAGGCAAATGATAAAATTAATAGAATAGAAGATTTTGAAACTGAAGGTTTTACCTTAGAACAAGCTATTAAACTATTAAGGGGGGAGAAGGGCACCCCCATAACAATTTATATCGAAAGAGACAATGTAGAAGACTTAATTGAGTTCAGAATAGTTAGAGACATAATTAAAATTAAGAGTATAGAATCAAAATCTTTAGATCAAAAAGTTGGATATATAAAGGTTAATACATTTCAATCTAATACATACCAGCAATTTGTCTCTGCGCTTAATAAGCTAAGAAACGATGGGGTCAGTTCTCTTATATTAGACTTAAGAGGAAATCCGGGCGGCTTGTTTGATCAAGCTCTTAAAATATCAAATGTACTCCTGAGAGAAAAACTAATTGTATCAACTAAAAGTAAAAATAAGGAAATGAATATAAACTTCTTTACAAATCCAGTGGAAACACCCAAGTTTGATGGTCCATTAATTGTTCTTACCGATGGGGGTAGTGCCAGCGCGTCTGAAATTGTAACGGGTGCAATTAAAAATAACCAAAGAGGGATAGTTATTGGTCAACAAACTTTTGGAAAAGGTACTGTTCAGGAGATATACAAACAAAATGATGGGTCGGGAATCAAGCTGACCATAGCAGAATACCTAAGTCCTATAAACTATAAAGTACATTTGAATGGAATTAGCCCTAACATAAATTTCATACCAGTTAATTTAGAAAAAAGTGCACTAATAACAGACAAAGAAATAGAAGAAGAGCTAACTTTAGATTCAGAAGAACAAAAATTTAATATTATTTATTCGCCTAAAAAATTAGAAGAAAATGAGAATGATGAATTGATATCTTTTTCAACATTTATCTTAAATTCAGGCCTCTTAGATAAAGTTGAGTTAAGAGGTAACACAAAGAACTTTCTTTCTATCTTAGAGAAATACATAGAAGGTGAAGGAGAAAAAATTAGCAAGTCTTTTACAGAAAAACTCAAAGGCTTCTCTTCAAAAAGTTTTAGCCTAGACTCGCACAACAAGAATGGGGAACTAAGTATGACAGTAAAGGATAGAATAAATTTCATACCTGGTATAAACAAAGAGATTAAAGGGTCTATCCTAAATAGCTCCGACTTCGAATTCTCTAACTTAATTATTAAATCTGAGTCTGATAACAAAACCTTTAATAATAAATACTTCTATGTTGGAAAAATAAAAAAAAATAAGAAAAACAATTTTAAGATTCTTTTCAAAGTACCTAGCTGGCTTAAGACCAGTGAAGATATCATAACACTAAGCTTGCTTCAATTAGATATGAGTCATTCATTAAAACCAACCTTTTCTCAAGTAAGCAAAATTTCTTTAAAAACAAGCGTGGCAAGAAAGGAATTCCTTTTCCCAAAATTCTCATATACTTTGAAGCCAAATCAATCAAAAAATACGGCTGATTTTGATATAGATATATCATTAACTAGGACTCCCTTAGATTGCAACAAATGCTACGTAAAAATTCTATCAAATGACAAAAAATTAATCATAAAGAACAAGAAACATAAAATATCGGCCCAAAAAGATGAAAACTTTAGTCTAATAAGTAATCTATCTATAGACTCAAATGAGATTAAAAATGAAGAAATTAGATTTGTAATTAGATTTCATGACGAGGATACCCATGCATTCTTTGACAAAGATATTGCGATTAACAAGAATGAACTCGCGTCATTCAGGTCGGCAAAAAATTATTATACTACCTTGAGATCTTCTATAAGCTATTCTGAACCTAGCCCAAGAGGGATTGTTCTAGGCAAAATTAATAAGGGTGAGTCTATCGAAAGTATAGGAGAAACAGAAAACTTCATTCTTGTTTCAGCAAATAATGAAAAAATATTCTTTTGGCTAAATAAACAAGATACTGAATTAGTTGTGGAAGAGATTAAGCAAAAGAATACTTATAATTTTAGAAGAATCTATGAGCTTCCACCAGAAATTTTCATTAAGTCTGCACAAGAAACTTCAAAAAATAGAGTTAACATAGAAGCGGAAATTATGGATAATTCTATTATTAAGAATGTGAACTATTTCCTAAACGATGAAAAGATCAGATTAAGCAGAGAAGAAGAAAAAGTTCTTAGTGAGAAGTTCAATATTGTTCTCAAGCCAGGAAGAAATAAATTATATATCGTTGCATCTGACAAAAAAGACATAAAAACTCATAAGGAGATTTACTTCACAAGAAATGAAGATTAGTTTTATCTTAAGAAAGCTTATAAGCTCTATTTTAGTTATATTCATAGTAGTATCTGCGACTTTTTTATTACTAAGGATTCTTCCGGGTGGACCATTTGACACAGATAAAAAACTACCTCCTAAAGTTAAAAATAATATAGAAAAAAAATATAAGTTAGATGAGCCTCTTATTAAACAATACCTATATTATATTAAATCAACGTCTAGTTTAAACTTAGGTCCTTCATATTTTTATCCAGGAAAAAATGTCAATGATATTATTAAAAAAAGTTTTCCTTACTCTTTAAAAATAGGCTTACTAGCACTTGTCTTTACAGTCTTTGTTGCAATTTTAGTTGCAAGATTTATATACAATAATAAAAAGAGTTTTTTTTCTAAGTTTATAACTAATTTCTTATATTTATCCGTAGGAACTCCTACATTCTTAATTGGTGCACTACTTATAATGATTTTTTCGGTACAGTTAAAAGTTTTACCTGCAGCCCTTCTTGAATCACCCTTAAGCTATATTCTTCCAGTCGTCACACTCTCGATACCTTCTATAGCATTTCTATCTAAGTTAATGCTTGAATCAATGAATGACGTCGAGAAAACTCTGTACTATAGAAATGCCAAGCTAAATAATATTAAGTCTAATCTCATTCTTAAGTACTATATAGTTAGAAATTCTTTGGTACCGTTTATAACTGCAATTGGTCCTATTTCAGCTTTCATGATTACAGGCTCTTTCGTTGTTGAAAGCATATTTTCTATACCTGGAATGGGGAAAATGTTTATCTTATCTATTATAAACCGTGACTACCCAATTGTTTGTGGCTTAACTATTGTTTATACGGTGGTCCTTGTAACTATTAATATGTTAATTGATCTCACTTACCCTATAATAGATAAAAGAATAAAATACCAATGAATATTAAAATGCACATAGAATATATTGGAACTAATTATTGCGGCTGGCAGAAGCAAGCAAATAGTAAAACGGTTCAAAATGAAGTTGAAAAGAAACTTGAAGAGATATATCGAACAAAAATAACATTGGTAGGTTCCGGAAGGACCGATAGCGGTGTTCATGGAATTAAACAAATAGCTAACTTCCACATAGATAAAAAGATAAATATTAATTTAATAGCTCTTAGGGATAGGTTAAACAGACTTTTAAATCAAGATATAAAGATTAGATTCTGTGAAAATGTAAATGACAGCTTTCACTCTCAACATAGTTGTAAAAAGAAGATTTATTTATATAAAATAAAAACTTTAGAACCATGCAGTGTCTTCGAAGATGATAGAGTTCTCTTTATAAAAAAAGATCTAAGCCTAAAAAAGTTAAGAAAAGGGGCAAATTTCTTTATCGGCAAACATGACTTTATCCATTTCTGCAAAACAGGTTTCTCAGGTACAGATACCATAAGAACTATATATTCATTTACAATTGTAAAAAGAAAGAACATCTTAGAAATTAAAATTTCTGGGAACGGTTTCCTTAGAGGTATGGTTAGGCTGATAATTGGTGCATTAATAAATTATGAAAAAGAGAAGATAAACGAAGGTGATATAATTAACGCATTGGCAAATAAAAGTAAATTAAAATTAAATTTATCAGTTCCTGCGTGTGGACTATATCTTTATGATGTAAAATATTGAAATGATTATTTGCACATATAAAGAAAAAAATAAAAAAGTCAGAAAAAACTTTAAGACAGCTAGCTCCTATAATAGTTTTTTTAATAGAGTAAACAAAACAAGTATTGTTCCTTCGGTTTCTCCATCAAAGATTGTTGCTATCGGTTTAAACTATCATGATCATGCAGTCGAAATGAAGAAACAGCCGCCCCAAGAACCTTTAATTTTTTTAAAGGCTCCTTCTTCAATAGTAGGACCCTTTGAGAATATTATCTATCCTGACTATATGAGCTCAAAAGTCGACTATGAAGGTGAGTTAGGAATAGTAATAAAAAAAGAAGCAAAGTGGATAAACAAAAAGGATGCATATAAATATATTTTAGGTGCTATATGCATTAATGATATAACAGCTAGAGACCTACAAGCCCAAGATGTTCAATTCTCTAGGGGCAAAAGCTTTGATACATTTTGTCCAGTGGGACCAATAATATCTGATGAAATTAATTATCAAAATGTTACAATCAAAACCATCCTAAATGGGAAGATTCAACAAGAATCCAATACTAGCCAGATGATTCATAAAATTGATTTTTTAATAAGCTATATAAGTAAAATTATGACATTAAACAAAGGAGATATAATATTAACAGGTACCCCGGGTGGCGTAGGGCAAATTAAAGAAAATGATATGGTGTCAGTTGAAATAGAAGGATTAGAAAGCACGAGCAATCATGTTCATCTAAGAACAAAGATAAATTCTAAGGAGATATAAATGAAAAAAATATTGATTCTTCCTGGTGATGGAATAGGACAAGAGGTAACCAATGAGTGCTTAAAAGTCATAAGCTATTTTCAGAAAGACTGTGAAATTGAATATACCGAGGACCTATTTGGTGGGGCATCAATTGATGTTCACGGAGAACCTCTAACGAAAGAGGTTTTGAAAAAGGCTATGGAAGCCGATGCGGTATTACTTGGTGCTGTGGGTGGACCAAAGTGGGAACAACTTGAACATAACCTTAAGCCTGAAAAAGGACTCCTAACACTTAGAAAAGAACTAGAAGCTTTTGCTAATCTAAGACCAGGAAAAGTTTTTCCTGCTCTAATAGATGCCTCTAGTCTTAAAAAAAGTATCGTAAAAGGCACTGATATTTTTGTTGTCAGAGAGCTTACAGGAGGAATATATTTCGGAGAACCGAGATATATAAAAGAAGTTGATGGTAAAAAGGTAGGTGCCAACAACTTAATCTATAGTGAAGATGAAATAGCAAGAGTTGCTAGAGTGGCTTTTGAGATTGCCAGAAAAAGAAGAAATAAAGTCACATCACTAGACAAGGCAAATGTTTTAGAGGTTATGCAACTATGGAGAGATGTTGTCAGCGAAATACATTCTAATGAATTCAAAGATGTCGAACTAGATCATTTATATATAGACAATGCCGCGATGCAAGTTATAAAGAGACCGTCAACCTTTGATGTGATACTCGCTGGTAATCTATTTGGGGATATTATAAGTGACGAAGTAGCAGAGCTTACGGGATCCCTTGGAATGCTTCCATCTGCAAGTATTGGTAATAAGTATGGAATATACGAACCAGTTCACGGAAGCGCTCCTGATATTGCAGGTCAGAATATTGCTAATCCTATTGCAGCAATATTGTCCTTAGGAATGCTCTTTAAATATTCCTTACAACTAGATAGTATTCATGATTTAATAGAAAGTGCCGTCTCCGAAACACTAAATGCCGGATTCAGAACAAAAGATATTGGAATCAAGGACACTTTGACTTGTTCGCAAATGGGTGATGAAATCTTGAAAAATATAGATAAACTGAGTTAATGAATGAAATTCTAGAACCCACAAATAAGATTTCAATGAACTTAGAAGATAAAAAAGTTTTCAGCTTTTATGAATCTAATGATTTCCTGATATCTAAGATTGTTAACCAAGCTTCCCTTCAAAGTCCGAAAGATATATTTTATATAACTAAAGATACCAAAAAATGTAAGCTTATTGTTGAGTACCTTGAAGAGGTTTGGAATAAAAGAATATTCTATCTAGCAAGCGATATATTAAATTCTCAAAATAACGTTTTAAATGACCGCAGTAGGTCATTAAACATATTATATTTTCTTCAGAAGAATAATAACAAAATAAAGTTCATCGAAAGAGAAAACCTATACTATCCTTTCAGCGAGGGAATAAAGAAGGATAGAGTTACTATTGATATAAAATCAAAGAGGGAAGATAGAGATGGATTAATAAATAATCTTGAGAAATTTGGATATAAAAAGAATGAATTTACTGAGAGGCTTGGAGAGTACTCAGTACGGGGATCGATTATTGATATATTTACACCTTCGTTTGAAGCACCAATAAGAGTCGAATTTCACAACAATACAATAAGATCGATTAATACATTCAACATCGAAAGCGAAAGAAGGTTAAATGAGACCCTACAAGAAATAAGTATTGTTTCACTCAAAAAAGAAAATGGTTCGAGAAATGACCTACTTATATTAGACCATATCAAAGATGGGATAATTTTTACTGATTGTGGAATAAAAAATTCCTCAAACGAAGACAAAAGGATAAAGAGATTTACTAAACAGAATAAAATTATTGAAATAAATCCAATCAAATCAATAAAATCCTCTGAATCACACAAGTTTAAAGTTGAGTATCTAAATGAGAACTTAAACGAATCTATACCCAAGCTGGTTGAGTTCATAAGAAAGAATGGTTCAGAAAATCAGATAACTATAATCTCAGAAAAAGATACCATTGAGAACCTTAAGATTGACCTTATAGAAGAAAAAGCTAGTGAAATTTCATACCTTAACGGTTTCTTAAGAAAATCATTTGTCTTAAGAGATACCAAAGAAATCTTCATATCATTCAATGCTCAAAACTTTTCTAAAAATCAAAGCCCTAGCTCACAAAAGTACGCAAAATCTTCATTCAAGCTTTCTGGTTTTAATGACTTAAAAAAGGGTGACTTAGTTATACACAAAGAATTTGGCCTATGTGCTTTTAACGGAATTAAAAACAAACTAATTGGATCAATGCATGTAGATTTTATTGAATGTGAATTTAGTCATAAAGACTTACTTCTTATACCAATAGACAGAATTTCATTAATTCAAAAATATATAGGGTCTTTAAAAGATAAAAACTTGGACACCCTTCGGTCAAAGGCCTGGAGTGGAAAGGTAAAGAAGGCAAAAAGAGCTGCGGAAACAACTGCTAGAGAAATATTAAGTCTCTATGCTCAAAGAAAATCAGCTAAAGGATTTCAATTTAAAATCAATAACAATGAGATTTTAGATTTTGAAGATACATTTGAATTTGAAGAAACTGTAGATCAAAAGAGTGCGATACTTGATACATATAAAGATATGCAAGCTCCTATACCTATGGATAGGCTTATATGTGGTGACGTAGGGTTTGGAAAAACTGAAGTGGCCCTCAGAGCCTCTTTTTTATCCTCCATGAACTTAAAGCAAACTGCAATTGTAGCACCAACCACTCTATTGGCACACCAACATCTTAAAACTTTTAAAAATAGATTTCAAAGGTTTCCTATAAGAATTGAAGGCGTGACCAGGTTCACAAAGAAAAGTGAGTTAAATAAAATAATTGAAGATTCTATAAGCGGAAAAATTGATATCTTAATTGGAACTCATAAAATCTTCTCTAAGGAAATCGTATTAAAAAATCTCAGTCTAATAATAATTGATGAGGAGCATAAGTTTGGTGTCTCAGACAAAGAAAAAATTAAACAGTTAAAGAAGGGGGTGGATTCTTTAAGTATATCTGCTACTCCCATTCCTAGGACTCTACAGTTATCACTCAGCGGCTTAAGAGAAATAAGCTTACTAGCAACCCCACCAAAAGAAAGATTAAGCATAGAGACCTATATAGAAGAATTTGACCTTTTATTAATCAAAGAATGCATAGAATTCGAGCTGAGGAGAAATGGTAGAGTTTTCTTTATTCATAATGAAATTGCTAGTATTGAAGAAATCTATTTAAAAATTAAAAAAACCTGTCCAGGGATAAGCATTCAATTTATCCATGGAAGAATGTCAGGAGACAAAGTAGAAGAGATATTAAAGCAATTTATAGATGGTGAGATAAAAATACTTATCACTACAACTATAGTTGAGGCAGGCTTGGATATCAGAGAAGCCAATACAATGATAATAAATAACGCTCACAAATTTGGTCTTTCAGATTTATATCAATTAAGAGGAAGAATTGGAAGAGGTGACAAGAAAGGTAAGGCTTTCTTGTTAATACCAAACGAAGAAATTTCGGATAATGCCAAAAAAAGACTAGAGGCAATTCGAAAGCTAACTAAGCTTGGTTCTGGGTTTAATATTGCGATGGAAGACCTTGAAATAAGAGGTGCAGGAAACCTTTTTGGGACACAACAATCAGGGAACATCTTCGATGTAGGAATTGAATTTTATTTAGAGCTTCTGGAAAAAGAAATAAACAGGGTAAAGAACAAGAGTATAGATGAGCACCAAGAAGTAGAAATAATCTATAATCAAAATGTATATATACCTGAAACTTATATTGAATCAGCCGAGAGGAGACTCTTTTACTACAAGAAAATATCTTTAATTACAACTAAAGAAGAACACTTAAGCCTAATAGAGGAGTTTTTAGATAAATTTGGCTTAGTCCCATTAGAGGTCCAGAACCTAATGAACATTAGTTTAATAAAGATTTACTTACAAAGAATCGGCATACATAAAATCATAATTAAAGATGACTCTATCATTATATATTCTAAAAAAGTAAAAGAACTAAAAGAAATACAGATTGAAATCAAGAATTTAAGTTCTGAACCAAAGCAAATAAGTAAATTTCTAGAAGGAAAATCAAACATAGAAGAAATATTAAAAAGCGATTATGAAATTGTGGATGGTAAGTTTATAATAAATAACAAATAAATATTATGAAACTCAAATATCTCTTTATATTTTTTCTTCTTTTATTGTCGCCAATAAGTTCAAACGGCAGTATACATGAGGGCATCGTAGGAATAGTAAATAATGAGGTTATTTTCTTAAGCGATTTAAGAAGCCATATTAAGAATAGTGGTGTCACATCTACAAATAAGGAGGTTCAGAGAAAATATTTAAAAGAGCTTGCTGATCTGAAACTTTTAGAAATTCAAGCTAAGCGAATGGGGATATCCTTAACAGAAGAACAGTTAGATGAAATAGAAAAAAACTTTATTAAGACAAACACTAAAGAAAAAGTTGATAGCGAAATTGCAAGAACGGGTATCAACCTTTATAGAATTAGGTTCGGCTGGAAAAACCAGTACCTACAGGAAAGTATTTCTACAATTATATTAAGGAGTAAAGTTGTAATCTCAGAAGAAGAAACTAGAAGCTTCTATTTGAACAACTATGGTGAGCTTGAAACACAGAATCTTGCTAATCTTCACATCATATATATAAAGAAGGACCAAGACTCGAAAGATAAAGTTATGGAGTTTGTAGAACTAGTTGATAAAGGAGGAAGCTTAAACACGAATTTGGATAAGTTTATAAATCAGGGTTATTTTCTTCCGGAATCTAAAAACTTAGGGTATATCAGCATTAATGATTTAAATAGTGAAATCTCAGAATCTATTTTAAAGTCAGAGCCAAAAGAACTTGTGGGCCCATTTGAAGATGGTAATAGAATTAAATACTTTTTTATAAATGAAAAAACAATTGGTGACTCCGAGTATCTTAATCTAAGAGAAGAAATCAAAGCAACTATAGCCAACGAGAAACAATACGAAGTTTTAGATAACTGGTTTCAAGACCTCAGAGATAACGCTTATATATCTTTAAGACTTTAAGTTAAGCCTCTATATAATCCTCGATTGGCACGCAACTACAAACAAAATTTCTATCTCCAAAAGCATTATTCACCCTACCAATTGGTGCAATATATCTAGAAATATTTATCTCAAGGTGTTGGGCTGGAAAAGCCTCTGCGATTGAGTAGTCAAAATTATTATTACTTAAATCAAAAAAGGTATGAGGTGCGCTTTTTAGTGGGGAGAGATTAATGGCATCGATATTTGAATACTTAATTATTTCTCCATGAATACTAATCAATGCGTCACAAAACCTGTCTATCTCTACTTTAGACTCACTTTCGGTTGGCTCTATCATTAAAGTGCCAGGTACAGGAAATGACATTGTTGGAGCATGGAAGCCATAGTCGATTAACCTCTTAGCTATGTCCTCCTCAGTTATTCCATGAATCTTCTTTAAGTCTCTTAGATCGATAATACATTCGTGGGCAACCCTATTATTTCTTCCAGTGTATAAAATAGGATAATAATCTTTAAGTTTGTCAGCTATATAGTTTGCATTAAGTATAGCTACTTGAGTTGCTTTCTTAATTCCTGAAGAACCCATCATCATTATATACATTAAAGAGATTGGCAAGATTGAGGCACTCCCCCAAGGGGCAGATGCAATTGATCCAAAACCGTTTTTAGGACCTGCACTCTTAACAACAACATGATTGGGCATAAAATTAGACAAATGCTTCTTGACGGCTATTGGCCCAACACCAGGACCACCACCACCATGAGGTATGCAAAAGGTTTTATGAAGATTAATGTGACATAAATCTGGACCAAAATTTCCGGGTTTGGATATTCCCACAATTGCATTTAAATTAGCTCCATCCATGTAAACTTGGCCACCAGCATCATGAATCATCCTACATATTTTTCCAATGCTTTCCTCAAAAACTCCATGAGTAGAAGGATAAGTGACCATTAACGCTGCAATTTTATCGGGAAATTCTTGAATCTTATAAGATAAATCTTTTGTATCGACATTACCATGTTCGTCGCATTTAACAATTACAACTTTGAATCCTGCCAATATTGCACTCGCGGGATTAGTACCATGGGCAGAACTTGGTATCAAGCAGATATCTCTAATGTCATCGCTTGTTGCTTCTTGAAAAGCTTTAATCGTCATCAAACCTGCCAACTCACCTTGGGCTCCAGCGTTAGGTTGTAGTGACACTGCATCAAATCCTGTAATCCTTGAAAGAGTTTCCTGTAGTTTGGTTATCACAAACTCATAGCCTTTAATCTGAGATTTTGGGACAAAAGGATGGATTGAATTCACTTTTTTCCATCCAATAGGAATCATCTCTGAACTAGCATTAAGCTTCATTGTACATGACCCAAGAGGAATCATTGACTTGTTCAAAGCGATATCTTTGTCTTCAAGCTTTTTAAGATATCTAAGCAAATCGGTTTCTGATTTATTAACATTAAACACTGGATGAGTTAAGAAATCTTCTACCCTTAATTGATCATTCTTGATATTTTGAATTTCTAAAGAAAGAGATTCGTCTACCAAAGTTAGGTCAATCTTTTTTGTACTTCCAAAGCAACTAATTATTAGAAGTAGGTCGTCTAAATTTGTTGTTTCGTCTAAGGAGATTGTTAACTCTTCACTAGAAAAATATCTGAAGTTAATTTTATTTTTTATAGATTTCTTTTTTATAGATGCAATTTTTTCTTTCGAGCATTTAATATTTATTGTATCAAAATAAGTTTTATTTCGATTAACAAATCCCATATTAAGCAAAGATTTACTTAATATTCTTGCTAACCTATGTACCCTTAATGCAATCTTCGTTAGTCCTTCAGGGCCATGATAAATTGCATAGGCTGAAGCAACTATTGCGAGTAGTGACTGCGCGGTACATATATTACTAGTAGCCTTTTCTCGCTTTATATGTTGCTCTCTTGTTTGCAGTGCCATTCTATAGGCCAGATTGTCATTCTTATCTATAGATCTGCCAATTATTCTTCCTGGGAGTAGCCGCTTAAACTCCTCTCTACATGAAATAAAAGCAGCATGCGGGCCTCCAAATCCAATCGGAACACCAAATCGTTGAGAAGTACCAACCGCAATATCCACTCCAAGCTCACCAGGGGACTTTAAAATCGTTAATGACAAAATATCACATGCCAGAATTGATATAGAATTTTGCGCTTTAGCTTGAGAAATCGTCAATTGATAATCTTGAACTCTACCAAGAGTATCAGGGTACTGAGCTATGAAACCAAAAAACAAATTACCATGCTCTTTAATTAATAAGTTTATATCACCAACCTTAATCCCGATTCCTAGAGGCTTAGCTCTTGTTTGTATCAAATCTATAGTTTGGGGGTGACAAAATTCTGAAACTAAAAAAAGAGTCCTATTATCTTTAGATTGCCTAAATGCAAGAATCATTGCTTCAACTGCTGCAGTACCTTCATCCAAGAGGGAAGCATTAGCAACCTCCAATCCGGTCAAGTCCATTATCATTTGTTGATAATTTATAAGCATCTCAAGTCTGCCCTGTGATACTTCTGGCTGATAAGGCGTATAAGCAGTATACCAACCAGGATTTTCGAGAATGTTCCTTAGAATAATTGTCGGGGTAATTGTGTTATTGTAACCCATGCCTATATAGCTTTTAAATAAGTCATTCTGACTAATTTTTGAATCTAAGAAACTTAAAGCCTCTTGTTCATCCATTGGGGCATCTAAATCAACTGGAACATCAAGTAAAATTTGATTGGGAACAGTTGCTTGAATGAGCTGTTCTAAGTCACCATAACCTAAGGTCGTCAACATAGACTTTATTTCATTGTCTGACGGGCCAATATGGCGGTCTATAAAAGAATCTTTCTTCCCGACCTCGGAATACGTAGAATTAATATTAACCTTATTATCCATCAATTAGATTCTTATACTCCTCAGAACTAAGTAATGTTTCTATGTCTGAAATATTAGTTGGGCTAATTTTTATCATCCAACCTTCACTATACGGACTTGAATTTATTAATTCTGGTTGATTCTCAATTAAGGTGTTAACTTCAGTTACCGTACCTGCCACCGGCATGTAAAGATCGGATACTGATTTTGTCGACTCTACAGCTCCAAAAATAGAGGACTTTTCTAGGACATCCCCTACTCTAGGAAGTTCAACAAAAACTATTTCTCCCAAGGAATCTTGTGCATGATCAGTTATACCTATCAAGGCAGTATCGCCGTCAAGCAGAACCCATTCATGATCATTACTATATTTCAAATCTTTTATAATTTTAGACATAATTAACTCCTAGATTAGACAAATGGGAAGGAAGCCCTTTTGACTTTTTTTTTATCATTCCTTATTTTAACTTCAATATCTTCTATTTCCGAAAATTCTTTCTTGATAATTCCCAATCCAATTCCTTCATTTAAAGAAGGAGAGAAAGTTCCACTGGTAACATAGCCAATTTCGTCATTAGCTGAAAAGATTTTATGTCCGGATCTAGGGATGCCCATTTCAACCATCTTAAAACCAATTAATGTAAAATCTCTACTTTCTGCGAATGACTCCAGAGAAGCTTTTCCGATAAAATCTATCTTAGAAAAGTCTATAAATCTTTCTAGATTAGCTACCACTGGATTCAGCTCTTCGCTAATCTCTTTTCCATGAAGTGGAAAACCCTTTTCTAATCGAAGAGTATCTCTAGAACCTAGACCGCATGGTTTAATATTCTCAATCTCAGAGATAATCTTTAAATATATTTCATCTAGAACTTCATTAGGCACAAAAAGCTCAAATCCATCTTCACCAGTATAGCCAGTTCTCGCAATTAAAAAATTATCTCCGTTAGGACAGGAGTGACTTAAGTTTGATTTAAATTGGCTATCTAGTTCATTAACCCTTGAAATTGAATATTTCTTTATCCTATCTATTTGAGAATCAGGGAAAAGTTTGGCTACCTCTTCCACAGCTTTAGGACCTTGAATTGCTAGTTGGCCATAAAAATTTGTAAGGTTCTTTATTGTAACTACATAAGCAGCTGAGTTAGAGCTAAGCCAGTTGAAAACATTCTCAATATTACCGGCATTTACGCATATAAAAAATCTGTCATTATTTAATTTGTATATTATTACATCATCTATAACCCCGCCTTCATTATTACAGAAAAATCCGTAACGAGCTTGTCCATTTTTTAGATCTGAGATTGTATTTGTAAAAGTATAATTAACAAACTCCTCAGCATCAGCCCCCTCCAGTTCTATTTCTCCCATGTGGCTAACATCAAAAATACCTATGCTATTTCTTACATGTAGATGCTCTTGTCTTAGGTCTTTAAACCAAACTGGCATATTCCATCCATTAAAATCGACAAATTTGGCATTCATTTTCCTATGAATTTCAAAAAGAGGAGTTTCTTTCATTCCATTATTCTACCTAATTTTATTGATACTTTTAGGATTTAAAAATCTAAAATATAATCTGAGAATCGTGGGCTAGTTTATTTAACAAAATTAAGGAGATTTAATATAAATCAAGGATATTTAGGCTAAATTCTATACAACTTCTGCAATAAGCTTCTTAAACTGCTCAGGATTATTCATAGCTAACTCAGAAAGTACTTTCCTATCGAGCTCGATATTTCTAGTTTTAAGTGAGTGAATAAACTTACTATAAGTTACTCCCTCTTCTCTCAAAGCAGCATTAATCCTAATTATCCACAATGCTCTATTAGTTCTCTTTTTAACTCTTCTATCACGATACGAAAAGGCCATAGACCTTAATAAAGTTTCCTTAGCTCTCTTGAATACGTTTTTTCTTTGACCCCAAAACCCTTTAGTTTGCTTTAAAAGTCTTTTTTTTCTTTTTTTACTTGCTACGCTTGTTTTTACTCTCATCTAAATCCCCTAAATTCTAAGCAAAGATTACTTTTCTTAAATCTCTTGCTTTTCTTCCTTCTACGGTTCCATCTTCTTTTAATCTTCTAATCCTTGATTGCGCCTTATGAACATTGCAATGATGCTTGCTACCCTTAATTCTTTTGAGCTTTCCATTAGGCTTTAGCTTAAACCTTTTAGCTGCGCTTCTATTGGACTTCATTTTTTGTACTGACATTTTCTTTTTTAACCGCCTTTATTAACTTTTTTGGTAAAACCATTAAAGTTAGATTTTTTCCTTCAAACTTTGGTTCATTATCTAGTTCACCAGACTCTGAAACCGTTTCAATTATTTTTGCTACTAATTCTTCTCCTATTCTCTTATGAACAATCTCCCTTCCCTTAAACCACAACCTTATCTTAACCTTGTTTCCATCGGCCAAAAATCCTTTTAGCCTATTTATTTTAACATTAAAATCATTTTCTCCAATGTTAGGTCTAAATTTTATTTCCTTTAAAACTTGCGCCTTTGGCTTCTTCTGACCACTTTGTTGTTTTTTCTGATCATACAAGAACTTTCCATAATCCATAATCTTGCAAACTGGAGGTGATGCATCAGGGGAAATCTCAACTAAATCAGTTGAACTTGCCTTGGCAGTCGCTAATGCCTCATCTATAGAAACAATTCCTACTTGAGCTCCATCTAAACCTATAAGTCTGACTTCTTTTGCCCTAATAGAATTATTAATTCTTTGCAAAGGTTTTCGTGGACTATATTTTTTTCTTTTTATAGAAGACCCTCCATTTGCTCATTTTTCATAATATATTCGAATTCAGATATTTTTAATTCTCCTAATTGCTCTCCCCCATACTTTCTAACACTAACGGTTTCGTTCTCGACCTCGGATTGTCCTATTGTCAATATATAAGGAATTTTATTGATTGATGCTTCTCTAATTTTCAAACCTAACTTTTCATTCCTTTTATCAACTTCAACCCTTATTTTTAATTTCCTAAATGTTTCGTTGAGGAAATCAGAGTAATCAAATTGTTCATCTGAAACGGTAAGAATCTTAACTTGAACAGGTGCTAGCCAAAAAGGAAATGCACCAGCGTAGTGTTCAATCAATATTCCAAAGAAACGTTCAAATGATCCAAAGATTGCCCTATGTATCATTACTGGCTGAAGTCTATCATTATTACGTGAAATATAATTAAGGTCAAATCTTTTTGGTAAATTAAAGTCAACTTGAACTGTTGAACATTGCCAAGAACGTCCTAAAACATCTTTTATTTTAAGATCTATCTTTGGCCCATAAAAGGCGCCACCCCCGTCATCAACGGTGAAATTAAGGGATTTGTTTCCTAATGAATTTTTCAAAGCATTAGTTGCCTCGTCCCATTCATCATCGGAGCCCACATATTTAGAAGGTTTTGTTGACACAAATATCTCATAATCTTTAAAGCCAAAAGCATTCAGAAATTTTGTTGTTAAATTTATAACTTTTTCAACTTCTTCCTCAATCTGATCTAAAGTACAAAAAATATGTGCGTCGTCTTGAGTAAACCCTCTTGCCCTAAAGAGACCGTGTAAAACGCCAGATCTTTCATATCTGTAAACTGTTCCGATTTCAGCAAACTTAACTGGCAAATCTTTATAGCTTCTTAGTTCACTCTTATAAACCATTATGTGAAATGGGCAATTCATTGGCTTTGTTTGATACTTGCTAGTATCTATGTCCATTTGTGAAAACATATTTTCACTATAAAATTCAGAATGACCTGAGGTCTCCCATAGGTCTGCTTTTGCGATATGTGGTGTAAAAATTAAACTATATCCAGACTCTATATGCTCGTCTCTCCAAAAGTCTTCTATAATTCTTCTAATAGTGGCCCCATTAGGATGCCAAAGAATTAGTCCTGGGCCTATCTCATCTGTAATGGAAAAAAGATTCAACTCTTTACCTAACTTTCTGTGGTCTCGCTTCTTAGCCTCATCTAATAAAGCTAGGTATTTTTTTAAATCCTTCCTAGAAAAAAAGGCTGTTCCATAAATTCTTTGAAGAGATTCACGATTTTCATCCCCTTTCCAATAAGAACCTGCAACACTTAAAAGCTTGAAAGACTTTATATAAGAAGTATTTGGAGCATGCGGGCCTCTGCATAGGTCAAACCATTTATCTTGATAATATAAAGAGATTTCCTCGCCAGGTGGGAAGCCTTCAATTAACTCTTCCTTGAATGACTCGCCCATTTTATTGAACTCTTTTAAGGCTGACTCTTTAGAAACAACTTTTTTTAACATGGGCAGTTTTTGATTGATTATTTCTTGCATCTTTTTTTCAAAAAGCAGGAGGTCTTCCTCTGTAAAGTTTTTTTCCGAATAAAAGTCATAATAAAATCCATTCTCTATAACCGGTCCAATTGTCACCTTTGTTTCAGGATAAACTGCTTGAACAGCTTCGGCTAAAACATGAGCAGCAGTATGCCTTATGAGACCTAACCCCAACTCCGTATCTTTAAATACCGGTGTTAGTTTATCGTTCTCTTGGACAACATGAAATAAATCGGTCAGTTCCCCATTAATTGTTGCACCTATTAGTGAGCTATCATATTTAAGAGCACAAAAGACTTCCCCTATTGATTTTCCAAACTCAACTTCAAACTGTTCTTCTTTTATATATATCTTCATAATTAATATTCAATGAGCACGAGTGGATTTGAACCACCGACCTCTTGCATGTCAAGCAAGCGCTCTCCCCCTGAGCTACGCGCTCATACTTCCTAAATGAAATATTGTATAGAGGACAAAAATATAAATCAAATTTTGTTCTTTGCTCTCATTAATTTATAATTACTTAATGGATATAGAAAATAAAAATATTGTACTTCAAACTAACCTAAAAAATCAAAACCTAATCAATCGTGGAAAAGTTAGAGATTTATATGATATGGGTGACTCACTGTTAATTGTATCAAGTGATAGAATCTCTGCTTACGACTCGATTCTTCCAACAGGAATTTTAGGTAAAGGCGAAGTTCTTACAAAACTATCTAAATTCTGGTTTTCTCTAACAGAAAATATAATTCAAAACCATTTCATAAGTGATAATGTTGTTGAGCAATATCCTACACTCAAAGAACACGAGGAAATACTTAAAGGCAGGTCTATGATAGTAAAGAAAGCTAAGCCTTTAGCTGTAGAATGCATTGTTCGAGGTTATATTACTGGCTCTGGGTGGTCCGAATACAAGAAGGAAGGAACTATTTGCGGGATTAAGCTTAAAGATGGATTGGTAGAATCAGAAAAACTTGATACTCCAATTTTCACTCCTTCTACAAAAGCAGAGCAAGGGGAGCATGATGAAAACATTAATTTTGAATCATGTGTTGGAATAATCGGCCAAGATCTTGCAGAGAAAGTAAGAGATTTTTCTATAAAGATATATTCTACTGCTCATGATTACGCTAAAGAGAAAGGTATTATTATTGCAGATACAAAATTTGAATTTGGCCTTATAGATGACCAACTTATCTTAATTGATGAGGTATTAACACCAGACTCCTCTCGATTCTGGCCCAAAGATTTATATGGTGAAGGTCGAGGACAACAAAGCTATGACAAACAGTTTGTTAGGGACTACTTAACCTCTGTAGGCTGGGACAAAAATCCACCAGCACCTGAGCTTCCAAGGGACATTGCCTCTCTAACTTCGGAAAAATACATTGAAGCCATAGACCTCCTAACAGCTTAATGGATTTAATTTCGAATCAGTATATCTTTCTTCTTTTATATACAATTACATCAATTGGGATGCTTTATTTCGGAGCAGATTTTTTAATTTCAGGAGCCTTGTCTACTGCTGCTAGATTAAAAATATCCGAGATGATTGTCAGCATAACTCTTATAGCATGGGCAACATCCCTGCCAGAATTATTTGTATTATCCAAAGCTATTAGCCTCTCTAGCGGATCTACCATTGCTTATGGAACAATTTTAGGAAGCAATTTTGCGAATATATGCTTAGTTTTAGGTCTTTCAATATTTATAAAATTTAATCAGAAATTTTCTTTTAATTTTTTTTCATTTAAGAATTTTATACCAATTAGTATCTTTTCAACCATAATCTTTTCCATTTATGGATTAAATCTTTTTGACTCTTTATTAATTAAAAAATTACTTTCTGTATTAATGATTATTGCAATAATTTTATACGTCCTTAGATCTAACAAAGTAGCCAATAATTACTTAAAACAAGAAACAAAAGTTTTTTCAACAAAGAAAACCATTATTCGTGTGGTTCTAGGAGTATCTCTCTTGGCAGTTGGTTCGGAATTTCTTGTTAAGACTGGATTAAAGCTACAGATTGATCTGGGGGTTGCTTCTTCGTTTATAGGCTCGATATACTTTGCTTTGGCCTCATCTTCTCCGGAAATATTCACTTCATTGCTGGCTATATTCAAATATAGAAAACATGATGTTGTTATTGGTAACGTTTTAGGTAGCAATTTAGCAAACATATGTATCTTTGGAATTATAGCCTTAATATTCAACACAAAACCGATTACGTTAGGTTTTCCTCCTTCGATTTTATTAGTATCTTTAGAAATAGCTATTTTTGGACTTTTCATTATTTATTATCTTAAAAGTAAAAAAGAAAAAACAATACATGTTCATTCTATTGTTGGATTTTTATTATTTTATGTTTACTATTTATTCTATAAATTCTTATGAGCCCTGTGTTAGATTCCATAACTGAAGATAAGCTAATTTTCGATAATTTAAGTTGGTTTAAAATTTTAAATGGTACAAATCAATCTAATATTATTACGATTGAAAAGCTACTCAACATTAAGATACATTCTAAAGGAAACGAATTAATTCTAATCGGTCCTTCGAAAGAAGTTAACTTAGGAAAAGATTTAGTTGAGAATTTTTATAAAATAATTTCGAAAGGCTACTTTCCTTCCGAAAATGATTTCAAGTCAGGCTTAAAGATACTTAGCCAAAGAGCTCATACTATTGAGGATATTTTCCTCGATACTGTTTGTGTTACAACGGATCGTAAAACTATAGCACCAAAAAGTATTAATCAGAAACTATATATAGATTCAATAAAGAAAAGCGATATTGTCTTTGGAATAGGACCAGCCGGTACGGGTAAAACCTATTTAGCAGTTGCGACTGCAGTTGCATCCTTAAATATGAAGAAAGTAAAAAAGATAGTACTTACAAGACCTGCAGTTGAAGCAGGAGAGAAACTTGGGTTTTTACCTGGAGATTTAAATGAAAAAGTTGACCCTTATCTTAAACCATTATTTGATGCCCTTAACGACATGCTAGACTTTGATACAGTTTCACGGTTGATTGACAAGCAAACTATTGAGATAGCACCTATTGCGTTTATGAGGGGAAGAACTTTAAATGATGCATTTATAATCTTAGACGAGGCTCAAAATACTACTTCATCTCAAATGAAAATGTTTCTTACTCGTATTGGATTTAATTCTAAGTGCGTAATTACAGGAGATATAACACAAGTTGACCTGGATAAAAGTTCTAAGTCGGGGCTGATAGAGGCTCAATCAATTTTGAAAGATGTTGATGAAATAGAGTTTTGCTCTTTTGATGAGAATGATGTGGTACGTCATAGATTAGTAAAGAAAATTATAGAGGCTTACAAATAAATAATTTCATCCCGTTCTGGACCTATAGATAGCATTGTAACCTTAACCTTTAAGGAAGATTCGATAAATTTAATCAAGGATTTTAGACTTCTGGGAACTTTATTTGTAGATAATTCATCCATAGACCAAGAAGGAAATTCTTTATAAATGGGTGTTACCTTAGCCAAATCCACTGTGCTTAATGGGTACGATGATAGTTTCTTGTTTTCTAATTTATATCCAGTACAAACTTTAATCTTCTTAAAAATCGATAATATATCAACTTTCGTAAGAACCAATGAAGTTATACCAGAAACTGTAACAGCATATTCTAGAGCTACAAGATCCAACCATCCGCACCTTCTAGGTCTTCCAGTTGTTGCACCATACTCTGTGCCAAACTCACGAAGAGTTAAGCCTTGGTCGTCAAACATTTCGGTTGGAAATGGACCATGTCCAACCCTAGTTGTATAAGCTTTAGATATACCAGTTACATCTCCAAGCTTTGTGAATGAGACACCTGAACCAGCTGAGGCATTAGAAGAAATAGTTGAAGAAGAGGTTACAAAAGGATAGGTGCCAAAATCTATATCTAGCATCACTCCTTGGGCACCTTCAAATAAGACTCTTTTATCTCTTGCTATACTTTCATTGAGAAATTTTCCTGTGTCCGAAACAAACTCTTTAAGATATTGATAATTTTTATATAACTCTTCTACGATCAGCTTCTTGCTGAATCCTTTTTTCTTAAATATCTTAGATATAATCTTATTTTTTTCTTTTAATATATTATTAATTTTTTCATTTAAAAGCTTCTTGTCTTCTAGGTCAATGACCCTGAGACCATTCCTTGTGACTTTGTCCTCATAAGCCGGTCCAATTCCCCTACCTGTTGTTCCTATTGCTTTATTACCCTTCATTAATTCTCTTTCTTGGTCGATTATCTTATGATATGGCGCAACGACATGAGCCAAAGAACTTAGTTTTAAGTTTTTACCTGAAACATTAAAGCCACTTTTCCTCAGTCCCTTTATTTCCTTAACAAGCGAAGCTAGGTCAACAACAGTGCCATTACCGATTACAGAAACCTTTCCTTTCCTTAATACCCCTGAAGGAATATGGTGTAAAACAATTTTTTTATTTTTAATAATAATTGTATGGCCAGCATTGCTTCCACCCTGGAAACGAGCGATGATATCATAGTTCTCGGAAACCAGATCTACTATTCTACCCTTACCTTCATCACCCCATTGAGCGCCAACAAAAACTGAGTTTTTTATTTTCTTAGTCAAATTAAAAATCCTCTTTTTGCAAATCGGAAAAACTTTTAAAAGAAGTAATTTTCTTATTCTTGCTATCGTACAAGGTTAAGCTTCTATTTTTTGAAATCATAATCTTTAAATCAAACTTATCTTTATAAGTGTTCCTCTTGTTAGACAAAACTCCAATGAATCCCTGTGAAGTAAAAAAATCTTTTATATCAATTGATAATGAAAAAGTATCAATGTGAGTTGAGTCTATCACTACAATTGGCGTGCCTAGCTGATCAGCATTTACTGTTTTAATTAATGGCAAAATATTAACTGCCAGGCCAACGGCAGGAAAGGCATTCCCATACTTCCCTATAAGTTCATCATAACGACCACCAGACAAAACAATCTGAGATATTTCAGGAACCGCAATATCAAAAGTCATACCTGAATAATAGTCAAAATTTTTAACATCAAGAAAATCTACTCTTAAGTCTACCGATGGATAAGTAGCACAAACTGTTTTTTCTATTAAATTTATCCTTGTGATACTTTCTTTAACTTTTAATGGTAAATCTTTTGAAGATATAGCTTTATTTTGAATTAATGGTTTTAAATATTTTTTTATAAAATTCTTTTGCTTACTATTTAACCTTTTATCTGAACTAAAATTTGCAATCGATTGGTAATCTTTTTTATGAAAAAGCAACTTGATATCTTCTTTGATAGGCTCCAAGTTTTCAAAAATAAAGTTTAATAATAATGAAGAATTTAATGTTACAACTTGATTAACAAAGCCTAACTTCTTTAAAATTGAAACTCCTAAACAAATTATTTCTAAGTCTGATTCTAATGAGTTTGACCCAATAAGCTCACAACCCACTTGGAAGACCTCTCTTTTTGTTCCGGTTTCTTTGTAATTATTTCTAACTACTCTTTCATTGTAAGTTAGCCTAAGTGGCATCTTTTCAGTTTTATAGTTATTTGAAACATATCTTGCTATCTGTGGAGTGATATCGGACCTAAGGCCTAAGACGTCTCCATTTAAAGGATCGATGAATTTAATTGTCTTATTAATCGTTTCCTCTTTTAAGCCAACATTTAAAGAATTAATATTTTCAAAGATTGGAGTTATAATTTTCTTAAATCCCCACAATTCAGATTCCTCTAAGATAACTGACGAAATAAAGTCAATCTTTCTTACATCTTTGGTCGTATATTCTTTAATCCCTATAGGTAATGAAAAGGTGTTCATTATCCAAAAATTACCTGATCTATGCTTTTAACTTCAGATAAATTAGCGATATCCTCAAGAGTTTCTTCTGAAACAGGAGAATCTACTGAGATGAAAGCTAAAGCATAATCTTCTTTCTCTGAATTTTCTTGCCTACTTAAATACAGTCTGCCTATATTAATATTCTTTTCACCAAGTGCAGCTCCAAGTAGGCCAACAACTCCTGGTTTATCATAATTTTGTATCATTAATATATTCCCCTCAGGAATTAAATCTATAGAGTGTTTATTTAATTTTGTAAACCTAGCTTCTTTCATCCCAAACAACGATCCTGAAATTGATAGTTTTTCAGTATCTGTTCTAATTATAACGGATACGAGACTTGAAAACTCCTCTTCCGTGGAAACTTTGGCTTCTGTTATCTTTATACCTCTCTCTTCAGCTATCAATGGAGCATTTACATAAGTAACTGGTGCACTCATTATAGGCGACAAATAACCTTTCAAGGCAGTGATAGTAAGAGGGGCAACATTAGTCTCCGCAACATTACCGCTATACTCTACAATTATCTCTTTAACTCCTGATTTGCATGTTTGACCCATAAAGTTTCCAAGTTTTTCACATAAATTTAAATATGGACTAATCTCGTTAAGGACCTCATTGCTCATTGATGGCATGTTTACTGCATTTGAAACAACTCCATCATTTACAAATTCGACAACCTGTTCGGCCATTGCAATACCTACTTTCATTTGGGCCTCTTGAGTTGAAGCACCTAAGTGTGGAGTAAGTACAACATTGTTGTCTAATTCAAAGATAGGAGACTTAAAATCTGGTGGCTCAGGATTAAAGACATCTAAGGCTAAACCACCTACCTTGCCTGATGAAATTGCCTCTGAAATATCATCTTCATTTACAATCCCACCTCTCGCACAATTAATAATAAAGACACCATCTTTCATCATCTGGATTGATCCTTTTGAAATAAGGTTCTTTGTAGTTGAAGTTAATGGTGTATGAACTGATATAACATCAGACATCTTAAATACCTCGTCCATATCAACCAATTCAACTGGCATATTTAAGTTTGTACCTTTTAATATATAAGGATCATGAGCAATGACTTTCATTTTCAGGCCTATTGCTCTTTCGGCAACTAATCTTCCAATATTTCCCATACCAACTAATCCTAAAGTCTTTCCAAACAACTCTGTACCTTGAAACTTAGAACGTTCCCATTTTAAGGATTTCATTGAACTATGGGCTTGAGGTGTTTTTCTTGCCAATGAGAATAACAATGCAATAGTGTGTTCAGCAGTTGTTATCGCATTTGCAGACGGGGTATTCATTACAATGATACCTTTCTTGGAAGCTGCCTTTATATCAACATTATCAACCCCAATTCCCGCTCTTCCGATTAACTTAAAGTCTTGTCCAAGAAGATTAATAATTTCAGCGTCTATAGTTGTGGCACTTCTTATTATTACAGCCTCATAATTATTAATTATTTTTTTTAGCTCTTCTCTGTCAATCTTCTTTCGAACATCTAAATCTATATTTTTATGACTCTCAAATAATGAAAGTCCTTCTTTTGACAAGCCGTCAGTTATTAATATCTTCAATATATTCCTCCGAAGTTACAAAAGAAAAATATATTTTAGCATTCAAACAATGTCAATCAAAAGGATTAATTGTAAAAGGAAATAGCTGGGTATAAAATTTAACAATGGGGTCACAAGAGAAAATGACATTCTTAGAACATTTTGGAATTTTACGTGCGAGCTTGATAAAAATAGTTTTAATCATGGTCATATTGTTTGTACCAGCATTTTACTATAGAGACCTCTTAATGGAGCTTGCTTTAATACCAATCACAGACTCATTGCCAGCAAACTCAAAAATCATATTCACTAGACCCGCTGAAGGATTATCATCAAATGTAAGAATATCTTTTTTAACAAGTTTTATATTAACCTTTCCTTTAATTATTTATGAGATATGGACATTTATTAAACCAGGGCTATATGAAAACGAAAAAAAATCATCGGCCCTTGTAATAGTCGTTGGAACATTACTTTTCTTCATAGGGGCATTCTGTTGTTATAGATTTGTAGCACCTGTAACTTTCAATATTCTAATTAATGAATATTCATCTAACTCTATAACAGCTCTCCCTAATGTAAGCGATACTCTAGGATTCTTGTCTTCAATAATCCTTAGTTTTGGAATAATCTTTGAATACCCTTTAATAATCTACATTCTCTCGAAATTTGGTATAACTTCAAGTAGATTTTTAGCCTCAAAAAGAAAATACTCCATACTCATTTCAACTATAATATCAGCAGTCTTAACTCCAACAACTGATGTATTTTCAATGCTTTTTATGCTTGTACCCTTGGTATTATTTTATGAGATAGGAATATTAGTTTCCTATCTTACTTATAAAGAGCGTTGATAAAAATCTTAATAATTGTAACCTTAACTAATTATTTTGGAGGTTTTAAATGGATTTAGTTTCATCAAAACATATCGAAGAATTTATACCCGGAGAAAAACTATATCATGGAGCAATCCAGGTTACCCCATTTAGAAACAAAGAGTACATAAAAAAATTTAATAAAAATTATGCACTTGGAATGGACTCAAAGCTGGCTGGCTCATTGGGATACATAGATCCTAATATTGAGATTAAAAAACAAAATTTTGGAATTGAATCCCCTTCTATAATCAGCCAAGGATATCTATTTAATGTTGGCTTTGGGTTAAGTGTTCATGATATATCATTTAATGCTATTGCGAATCTTTCATATAAAAATTTGAGATATGGTGTACCTGCATATGAGGGTGATATTTTATTTGCAACTTCAGAAGTATTGGGAATCGAAGTTAAAAAAGATGGCGCTTCAAATGGTTCGGTTCAAGTCAGAACAACAATTACAAATCAAGACAATAAAGTTGTCCTTGAGTACATAAGACAAGTCTTAGTTAGAGCAACAAGGGGGACAACTCTTGATAAACAATCAAGCATACAAGATCAACCCGAGAGAATTAACCTAACAGAGTCTATGATGCCACTAAAGTTTCACAACTTACCTAGTAAGTTTAATCAAAAAAAGGTTAAGTCTTTTGAAGATTTTGAAATAGATGAAATTTATGAGGGAGATTTTGCGAAATCTATAAACCTAGTGGATTTTAGTTGGCTTCAAATTTCCACTCTCAATGATGCGAGCGTTCATCACACTCCAAAGTCAAATTTTATAGGATATGGCGGCGCTATTAAATCTACAGTTGAAGGAGAGGTTAGCTCACATATTCCATATGCATACTTTTTGGGCATGAATTCTGGCTCACACGATGCTCCAACCTATCCAAGTGATATAATTCAATCAATGTTCAGTTCAACAAATGATGACGATGAAAAAATTACAGGTTCTTTTAAGGTCATAAATAAAGATGTAATTAAAAACAGAGAAGATTTTGGAATCTTAACAATCCAACTTTGCGGGGATAAAATTGTAACAGAAGCTGGGTTTAAAGCCTATGAAAAGGCTGGCTTTAAAGGTGTATCCAATATTGTAGACAATAAAATAAGAGTCTTAACTATGGAAATGATTGTTGCTGTGCCAACGAGAGAGGCTATTGTTTAATGCCTAAAAAGAAATTTCCGATCAAAGATTTAAACTACCCTACTACCTATAGGTGGAAAAATAAATTTGATTATGATTGGAATACAAAAAGTAACCAAAAAAACTGGACTCTTCCAAGAGTTCTCATTGATCAAGCTAATTCAAACCCAAACAAAGATTTCTTACAGTTTAGCTATAACAAACCCCTCACTTTTTCTGAAGTTAATATTCAGGCTAATAAAATTGCAAACTCTTTAGATAAGTTAGGAATAAATAAAACAGATAAAGTATCTGTTTACATGCCTAATTCGCTGGAGATATGTTTAGCTTGGTTTGGCATTTTAAAAAATGGATCCGTTATGGTTCCAATCAATACCGCATATGTAATGGACTTCCTCCAATATATAATTGAAAGCTCGGACTCTAAAATCATAATAATTGCAGAAGAGTACCTTGAGCGCTTAGCCAACATACAAGATAGAATTCCAAATATTAAAGAAGTAATTGTTTGGACTAGAAGTGGTGACGACAACTTTAACGCGTGTGGTTACAATAAAACTAGATGCATATCCTGGAATGAGTTTGTATCTAATGGTTCAGAAAAAGAACCGAAAGTTAAAATAACCCATATGGATCATGCTAGGCTAATGTACACCTCTGGTACAACAGGGAAGTCTAAAGGTGTTGTTAGGCCATGTGCAGCAGATTATTCATCTGCGCAAAACTACTCGTCCATTATGGATCTTGTAGAAAGTGATACAGTTTTCACCTGTTTGCCTCTTTTTCATTCTAATGCAATGGTAATGGGGGTATATCCCGCTATGATTAGCGGCTGTAAAATTGTGGTTGAAGAGAAATATTCTGCTAGCAAATTTTGGAAATGGATGAAAGATTTTAAGGTTACAAAATTTAATCTTGTTGGAGTAATGTCCTATTTTATGTGGAATGCGCCCAAGGTTCCAGAAGAGAAAGATCATAATGTCGAATTAGTCCTAGGTAGCCCTGCACCTCATGACATTATTGAAGAATTTATGGAAAGATTTAATATTCTTTTTACTGAAGGATATGGCCTAACGGAAGTAGGTCAGTGCACATTTACAAGACCTAACGAACCTTTCAGGGTTGGATCTTGTGGAAAAGAATCACCAGGCTATGAAATAAAGATTGTTGATCCGGATACTGATGAAGAACTTGAAAGAGATACTCCTGGCGAACTTGTTCTCAGACCTAGAATTCCAAATATTTGCCTACATTATTATTATAAAATGCCCGAAAAAACTGTTTCAGACTTTCGAAACCTGTGGTTTCACACTGGAGACTTATGTAGGATGGACAAAGATGGCTACATCTTCTTTATGGATAGAGTCAAAGACTACATAAGACGAAGAGGTGAAAATATTAGTTCTTTTGAAGTGGAGAATCTTATATCATCACATCCCAGCATTGAAGAGTCTGCAGCGATAGCCGTAAAACTAGACGAACAAGGCCGTCACTCTGAAGATGAATTAATGATAGTTATCGTTTTAAAAGAAGGGGCGGAGCTTGATCCCGTTAACCTAATAGATTTTTTAAAACCTATAATGCCAAAGTTTATGATTCCAAGATTTGTAAGGTTTAGAGATTCTTTACCTAAAACTCCTACTAATCGAGTCCAAAAGGTTAAGCTTAGAGAAGAGGGAATCACTCAAGATGTTTGGGATTCCCTTAAAAAATAATTCTTATTTGTCCCAAGGTTGCTTTTTCTCAGGTTTCTGCTTATATGGATTCTCTTTATCCGGATGAAAATATTTAAAAGTATTTATATGTTGGTCAGTATAAGATCCTGGTGGATAATATTCGTCATAAAAATCTAAATCTAAATTATGCGCCTGAAATACCAGCCTCATATACATTGGGTCTACAAAAGCAGGGAATGATCCATAAGTATTATGAATGTATTCGGCAACAGATTTTACAATTTCATTCGTAGTATCAGTTGGTCTTGGAGCTTTGACTAGATGCTTATCTGGCTCTTTATAAGGAAAGGGTTTTGAACTATCCCAAGCTCCCCATTTATGCTCATCCATTTTGTCAAATGCATCAGACATTGTTTTATAATAAGGTGGACAATACCCCTCAAAGATACCATCTTTACCAACCGGTCTTGTAGGGCCCGATTTGGGCTGTTCAAATCTAAAGCCAAGACCTTTGAATAATTCAGGATTAGATCCCAAAGTGAATCTCGGAATCAGACCCGTAAAAGTCCAACCTCCAAGGCCTAGTGCTTGAAGCGCTAAAGACATGTTTTGGCATATAAATGCCTGCTCTACATTTAGACCTGTAAGAATCCTAACCTCAAGGTCATAAAGTGACATTTTAACATCCTCTTTAATTCGACCTGAAGCAATCCATTCATCCTGTCCACAAGAACAGTTATTTTTCTCGTCCCAAATATTAAAAGCATAAGAACTGCTACAATATAATGTCAGCAAGTTTAAATACTCTTCTGTTATGTCTGTAACAGGAATAAAAGTTGTCGTTCCTGGCTTGTTAGTATTCCATTGATTAAAATCAAAAAGTCCTGGCATTTTATCAGGTAAGTTTGCCCTACCATCTTCGAGCTTGACCAATCCTTCTTTGTATAACTCTAGCAATCTGTCAATTTTATCATTTACATTCATTCTAAAAAAGACGTCTAACTCTTTATCTTTTGGCAACATGTGTTTAACGTCAACATAATAAAGACCAGAATCATTAGTGAAAAATAGTTCTGTTCCATGATTGTTACATGCTGATGGCCAAGTTCTGCTTGTCCACTGGCATAACAAATCAATCCCATTTTCTGGCGGTAAATCTGCTAGACATAAACCAGTTAACCCAGTCCCTGCCCAAACTAACATTGCTTCTTGAAATTCAGTTAATGGAACAGGATCTATTTTTGATTTATAGCCTAAAGAGCTATCAGAAGGAAGTTCCATTCCTAGCCCAAATCTTCTTGACCTTCTATTAAAGATAGCTTCAAATAAAGGGTACTTTAAAGCAGCCTCATAATTAACTTTTCCATTTGCTTTACCATTTTTTTTTGTCATAGTTTTACCTCGCTTTTACAACTACGTTTATTATAAATTAAATATATGAATTACAAAAAAGTAATTAGCTTACAGCTTGCTTCTTAGTCTCTTCTTTTTCAAGCTCTCTTATGGCTAGTTTAACGGTGGAGATTCCTAAAGTAGAGCATTTTGGCCTAGAAAGTGCTAGCTCCTCACCAATAATATCAGTAATAATCTCTGGTCCCATAGCTAGAATCTCATCTTTGGATTTCCCTATTACAACTTCAGAAATAATAGATGTTCCTGCCTGACTAACAATGCAACCTTCACCTTCAAATTTAAAATCTGTAATCACATTATCTTCGAACTGAAGGCAAATAGTGACTATATCGCCACAACCTGGATTCCCACCATTTTGTTTAATATCACATCGATGCTTATTCTTATCTTCATCGCTAAGAGAACCCGAGTTTCTCGGGTTCTCATAATGATCTAAAATAAAGTCCATTAGTTCTTGTTTATCTTTCGTCAAACTAAACCTCTCTACTTCTCAATAGGCGCTTGGACAAGATTGCCCCATTCGGTCCAGGAGCCATCATAGTTTTTAACACTATTGTAACCCAGCAGATAAGTAAGAACGAACCAAGTATGTGAAGATCTCTCGCCTATTCTGCAATAAGCAATAACATCATCTTCTGGTTTTAGTCCGGCTCCATTCTGATATATCTCAACTAACTCGTCAGCCGATTTAAATGTGCCATCTTCATTTGCTGCAGTCGCCCAAGGAACGCTTTGAGCATTAGGAATATGTCCACCTCTAAGTGCTCCTTCTTGAGGATATGCTTCCATGTGAAGCATTTCACCGCTGAATTCTTTAGGTGATCGAACGTCAATTAAAGCTCCTAAAGCAGCGCTATGTTCTTTGACCTCATCCCTAAATGCTCTAATGCCAAGATTAACATTAGTAACTTTATAATTTGTATTCTCTAGAGAAGGTATGTCTTTAGACAGTGGCTTTTTCTCCTCAATCCACTTTTGTCTTCCACCATTCATTATAATACATTTCTCATGACCATAGATTTTAAATGTCCAAAAGGCGTAACATGCCCACCAGTTACTTTTGTCTCCATAGAAAACAACTGTATCTTCAGGTGAAATTCCCTTTGAGGAAAGAAGTTTTTCAAAATTATCTTTGTCTATATAGTCTCTTATAAGATTATCTTGAAGCTCTGTCTCCCAGTCTATTTTTATTGCTCCTTCAATATGACCTATGTCATACAAAAGAATATCTTCGTTAGATTCAAGTACCTTAATTCCTGGTTTATCTTTATTTTCCAGGACCCAGTCAGTTGAAACTAACAATTCTGGATTCTTATATTCTGCCATTTTATTCCTCCATCTGGCCTTATTAATAAAACCAGAAAAATTAAATTTTAAATTTATAACTAACTAGTACTACTTGTAGTTACAACAACATAAGTTTGAAAAGTTACAACAACATGTATCTACTTCACTAACAAGCAATACAAATAATGTTTTAACCATAACAAACTCCAAAAAATTTTTTGTAACTCAAAGAGGAAAGACATCGATCAACGTCTTCACCCTATTTAGCAATTATTTAATGTCGCTGCAATTAGAGTTAAATGACGACATATAGATTATAGCACTGAAATAAAATAAAAATCAATATAATATTTAAATAAGCAACTCAGTAGGTTATTATTTTGTATGGGTGAAATTAAAGAAGAAGCAACCAATGAGGTTGAAGCTAAAGATAGTTTAGGCTCGGAAGAAGAAATTGCTGCTGAAGCAGCTCCAAAAGAAGCAGAAGAGGGACATGTCGTTCTGACTTATCCTGAAAGAGTGCCTAACGCTGAAAAAGGTGCTGACCACGCGCACGCATATGTGATGTTAAAGGTACTAGTTGTCTTAATAGTTTTTTCTTTTGTAATAGCAAAATTCACTTCACCTTTTTAAGTGACTAATATGCTCCCTTAAAAATTTTGCAGTTTCTGACTTCTTTACAAAAGGAAAGTCTTTTTTTAAACCCTGAAAAGATAAATGCCCTCCGGCTGAACCACCATCCGGTCCAAGGTCAATTATATAATCAGAGCCATTAATCACTTCCATATTATGCTCGATGATTACTATAGTACTTCCAGAATCCCTAAGCTGGTATACAACCCCAAGAAGCTTGTCAATATCCTCATAGTGTAGACCTATAGTTGGTTCATCTAAAATATAAAAAGTCTTACAAGTATTCTTTTTAATCAACTCCTTTGAAATCTTAATTCTTTGAGCTTCACCTCCCGAGAGAGTTGTTGCGTCTTGTCCTAGTTTGAGATACCCAAGGCCTACAGAATTAATTATATTAATTTTATTTTGTAAAATAGGAAATCCGGCAAAAAAATCATTCGCTTCTGAAAAAGTCATATTTAAAACATCTGCAATATTTTTTCCTCTATAAAACACACTTAGCGTTTCCAAATCAAACCTTTTCCCTTCACATGAATCGCACAAAACATTAACATCAGGCAAAAAACTCATTTCGATTTTTATGCTTCCAGCACCCGAACACTCTGAACAACTTCCTTCCTTTACATTAAAACTAAATCTTCCTGCTGAAAATCCTTTAATCTTAGAATCTGGCAGTGAGGCAAAAACCTCTCTAATTGTTCCAAAGATTCCAGTATAAGTTGCAGGATTAGACCTTGATGTTCTACCTATAGGAGACTGATTAATATTGATAATCTTATCAAAATTTTCCTCGCCACTGATGCTAGTAAGAAAATCAGGTGTGACCTTATTCTTAGAATTGATTGAAGACGAAATTGCTTCATAGATTGTTTGGACAACCAGCGTACTTTTACCAGAACCCGAAACCCCAGTGACACAAGTAATTTTTCCAATGGGAATATCTACATCGATTGATTTTAGATTATTTAGAACTGCCCCTTTTATTGATAGATAATTTTTTATTTTTGATTTGCTTTCAACGATTTTAACTTTCTTCTTTTTTGAAAGGTATTGTCCAGTTAACGAAGCTTTGTTCTTAGCAATAGACATGGGGGACCCATTGGCAACAACTAGGCCTCCATTCAGTCCAGCGCCAGGCCCTATATCGATTATATAATCAGCGCTTCTTATAGTTTCCTCGTCATGCTCGACAACCACTAAAGTATTCCCTCTTTCCTTTAATAATTTTAAAGAATTTAACAACATCTTATTATCTCTAGGATGCAATCCGATTGTAGGCTCATCTAACACGTATGTTATACCAGTAAGATTGGCTCCTAATTGTGAAGCAAGCCTTATTCTTTGAGCTTCACCTCCCGAAAGAGTTGGAGCAGTTCTATCGAGCGTTAAATAACCCAGGCTTACGCTAAGAAGGAAGTCCAATCGGGAAATAATTTCATTTTTAATTTTTGCCCAAATTAGTTTCGCTGTTCCATTAAATTTAATTTTTTTAAAGAATTTCTGACAATCTAGTATAGTTAAGTCGCATATTTGTGAAATATTTTTTTTATTTATAAAAACACTAAGGGCCTCTTCTCTCAATCTACAGCCATTACAATTTATGCACTTTTCAATTTTTCTGTACTTTAACAGGTTTGTTCTAATTTCTTCCGCACGTGATGAACTAAACCATTTTTCTAAAATTTGAACTATCCCTTCGAAAGTTTTATTGTCACCATAAAAAATTAATGATTGAGCATTCTCGCTGAGTTCACTAAACGGAGTGTTTAAATCAATACTATTTTGGTTCAGAAAACTATTTATAATTTTTTTATAAAAAGCTGAATCTTTAAATGGCGCTAAAGCTCCATCCTTGATTGACTTTGAAGTGTCAGGAACTATTAATTCCAAGTCAAACATTTCAAAGTACCCCAAGCCTTCACATTCCAAACACTGACCGTAGGGACTATTATAAGAAAAAAATCTTGGGGATATCTCAGGAAAAGTAGCGCTACAATTAGAACAACTCATATTTCTATTAAAGATTTTTCTTTTTTTCTCTGATTCCACAACAACTAACCCTTCACCATACTGGAGTGCCGTCTTGATTGATTCAGAAATTCTCAATGAATTCTTTTTGTTTACTTTTATACTATCAACATAAACTTCTACTGTATGTTTTTTCTGTTTTTCTAAATCAACCTTTTCTGAAAATGAGAACAATTCACCATCTATTCGAATCTTGGAAAATAGTTTCGCGGCATCAGAAATCTCTTTTTTGAACTCTCCCTTCTTGCCTAAGGCTATAGGAAAGTAAATTTCTATATCTTTGGCTGCGAAATCACGATTTACAATAGAAACAATAGAATCTAAAGAAGTTGCATCTATTAAGGATCCACATTTATAACATTTAACTTCACCAACTCTTGCATATAGCAATCTTAAAAAATCATATATCTCTGTTATGGTGGCTACGGTAGACCTAGGGTTCCTCATAAATGTCTTTTGATCTACTGAGATTGTTGGCGACAATCCAGATATAAAATCTAAGTCAGGTTTTTCAAATTTATCTATAAACTGTCTAGCATAATTTGAGAGTGATTCTAAATATTTTCTTTGACCTTCTGCAAAAATTGTATCAAAGGCTAAAGTTGATTTTCCAGATCCACTAACGCCCGTAAGTACTGTTATTGAACCACGTGGAATTTCTACATCGATATTTTTTAAATTATTCTGCCTAATGCCTTTAATGGTTATATTCTTCACTTCTATAGCCTAACCAAAAGAATCCTTATTTGTTTTCCATTATTAACCATTTAAAAAAATTTAGTTCAAACTCTTTATTTGAAAGCTCAGGATGCCACTGTAATCCTAGGATTCTCTTACTTTTACTTTCAAACGCCTCTATAGTTTTATCTTTTGATTGTGCCACAACAATTAATGATTTCCCTAGAGTATCAATTGATTGATGATGATAACTATTTACAATTGCCGATTTGTTTCTAAAAATCTCATAAAGTATTGAATCTGATTTTATAGAAATTTTATGCCTCGTGCCATTAGAGTGGCTATTAGCCCCTGGAACACAAAGTTTTATATCCTGATGTAAACTTCCACCTAAGACGACATTAATCAACTGCATTCCTCCACAGATACCCAAAATCCTCTTTTTTAACTTTATTGCATAGTTAATATATAAAATCTCACTCAACGTTCTTCTCTTGTCCAAAGAATTTATAAGTTTGGATTTCTTTTGCCCATAAAAAGCTGGGTCTATATCTCTACTACCAGTCACAATCAAAGAATCAATGCAGGATATAACTTTTAAAATATTTCTTTTATCATTTACCATCGGAAGATAAAATGGAACTCCACCGGATTTAATTACTTTTTCAGAATATGCGATTTCAGATTCATAAAACTTACCTTTTACATCGCAAGTTATGCCAACTATTTTTTTTATCATAAATATTATTATCTAGTATTTTTAATAATTTTAAAATTCTTTTATTTTTACTATTTTAATATAAGATTTAGAAATCATGAGTTTAAATGAATTTGATGTAATTGTTATCGGAGGGGGTCATGCTGGCTGTGAAGCTGCATTGTCTTCGGCTAGGCTTAAAACTAGAACACTTCTTCTAACAGCTAACCTCGATACAATAGGTATTATGTCGTGCAACCCATCAATAGGAGGAGTTGGAAAAGGTCATCTAGTAAGAGAGATAGATGCTTTAGGTGGTGAAATGGGCAAAGCTGCCGACTTTTCATCAATACAATACAGAAGGCTAAATACTAAAAAGGGTCCTGCTGTTCAATCAACAAGAATTCAAGCAGATAGGAATCTATATAAGATTCACATGAAGCAGGCTATAGAAAACCAGGCAAATTTGTTTGTTAAGCAAAGACTTATACATTCTTTATTAGAAAAAAATGGTCAAATTATTGGGGTGCAAACTTCTTATGGAGAAATATATCACTGCAAGTGTTTAGTTGTTACTCCGGGTACTTTCCCAAATGGATTAATTCATGTTGGGGCCGAAAAAACAAGTGCTGGCCGTGCCGGAGAAGCACCGACAACAGAAATTTCCGATTCATTTAAAGAACTTGGTTTAAACTTAGGAAGACTTAAAACTGGGACACCCCCAAGATTAGACGGTAAAACAATTAATTGGTCAAAAACTATCGAGCAGCCTGGGGACAAAGACCCCTTACTTTTTTCTTTTGAAAATTCACATGTGAGAAACGCTCAACTTCCATGTCACATAACATACACTAACGCTGAGACACACAAGATAATAAAAGACAATATTCACAGGTCACCGATGTATTCAGGGCAAATTGAGGGTATAGGACCAAGATATTGTCCTTCTATCGAGGACAAAATTGTTAAATTTGCTGACAGGGATAGACATCAAGTTTTTTTAGAACCTGAGGGTCTAAATACTAAGGAAATATATCCTAATGGAATATCCACAAGTCTCCCTATAGATGTGCAAATAAAGATTATAAACAGCATAAAAGGCCTCGAGAATGCGGACATAATGAGACCAGGCTACGCTGTAGAATATGACTATTGTGACCCTCGAGATTTAAAGTCCTCATTGGAATCTAAAACAATTAAAAATTTGTATATGGCTGGACAAATAAACGGAACGACTGGTTATGAAGAAGCTGCCGCTCAAGGACTTATAGCGGGAATCAATAGCTCACTAAAAGTTCAAGGTGCAAACCCCCTGATTCTCAAAAGATCAGAGTCTTATATAGGAATTTTAATAGACGACTTAGTAACACTTGGTGTTGATGAACCTTATAGAATGTTTACCTCCAGAGCTGAGCATAGACTTTTACTAAGAGATGACAACGCTGACTTTAGATTAACTCCGATAGGTTATGGAGTTGGATTAATAAAACAAAGTAGGTTTGATTTGTTTAATAAAAAGAGAGATTCATTTAATGAGATAATGGAAGAGCTAAATAACTCCAAGATTGTGCCTAATGAAAAAAATAACGCTTTTCTTTCTAAGTTGGGAACTCCTTCGTTAAAAAAACCAACTTCCTTTAAAGAAATACTTAGAAGACCAGAAGTTTTTTATGATGACTTGATTGAGCTGAATGCAGGATTAGATAAAATCGAAGACAAGATAGTTCAATCTCTTATAGAGAATGAAATCAAATATGAAGGGTATATAGCGAGACAAAATGCTGGAATAGAGCAAGTGACAAAACACCAGGGGATTAAAATTCCATCAAGCCTGAATATTAATGTAATACCAGGTTTATCAAATGAGCTAAAACATAAGTTGAACAAAATACAGCCCGAAACAATTGGTCAAGCCTCTAGAATCTCAGGAATAACTCCTGCGGCTATCAACATCCTTATGGTATATATCAAAAAAGATCAGTCCGTAAACGAAGCTAAGATTTAAACTAATCCAATATTCTTTTTACTTCGGACAAAGTCCGAACCGGTAGATTGCAGCAATAGTCCTTACATATATATATCCCAAATTTATCAGAAATATCCGGCAAAAAATTATCATGATTTCTTAAAATCTTTTTATATTTGTCTAAATCATCTAAAGTGGATATATAATAAATTAGTTTATTATTATGGTTAAAGTCTCTTAAATAATTTATTATCTCGTTGCTGAAATCTAGCTCTTTACAAGGGTTAACAATAACAATCTGGACACTATCACTTAACAAAGTTAGATGATTTGCAAGAAATTGAGACAGATTAATTGGAAACTTTTTAGCCATTTCACCTAATTGAAGGGATAGCTTATTAGCCTTTTCTGATATTAGAAGGTTGTTACAATATCCTCCAATCTTGATAAGTCCGAACAAGGCTACTGAGTTTCCTGAGGGTATAGCGCCATCTAAAAGATTCTTTTGTCTAACGATTACATCTAGGGAGCTTTCAGGGGTTGCGTAGAACAAACCCTTATTGTTATCCCAAAAGAGTTCTATCATTTTTTCACAAATTTTTAGCCCAGTCTCTAGGATAGTGGGGTCCAAAGTTGCTTCATATAAATCAACGCATGCTTTAGTTAAAAAAGCATAATCATCAATCATACCCTCAATGGAAGCATTGTTGTCTCTAATGCAATGGAAAAGAGTAGAGTCTTTTTTTACCATATTATTGATTATGAATTCAAAGCTATTGATAGCTAAAGATAAATACTTCTCCTGTCTAAAAACAATTGATGATTTTGATAGAGCTGAAATCATCAAGCTGTTCCAGTCTGTTAGTATTTTATCATCCAGGCTGGGTCTAATTCTTTTATTTCTTGCAATTTTTAATTTTTGCTTAATTCTATCTGATTCTTCTTTAATTGACTTGTGATCAATTGAAAAAATCGAGGAGAAAGTTTCAAGCTCATCTTTCAAGTAGATTATATTTTTTCCATTTCTTGCACTAGATACCTCCTCATTAAAATTTCCCTCTTGTTCAATACCGTACAAATGTTCAAAAAAAGCAGACTCATCTTTTGTCAAAATGCCTCTAATTTCTTCCAGTTCCCAAGTATAAAAAGCCCCCTCTTGTCCTTCGCTGTCAGCATCCTCCGCTGAAAAAAAACCCCCATCTTTAGACTTTAAAACTTCATTAACATAGAGATAAATTTCTTCTGAAGTTTCCCTAAACAAATCCTTGAAAGAAAGGCTATAGGCTTCCGCAAGAGACTCGAGAATCATGCCTTGGTCATAAAGCATCTTCTCGAAATGAGGAACAAGCCATTTAATATCAGTAGAATACCTATGAAAACCGAAACCAACGTGGTCAAAAATTCCTCCTAAACGCATACTGGTTAATGTTTGCTCAACCATTCTCATTGCATCTTTTTCATTAAATGATTTATAAAATTTTGATAAAAAAATCATATTTTGAGGACTTGGAAATTTTGGTGCTTCACCAAAGCCGCCATATTTTTCATCATAAAAATCTTTTATGCTTTCAAATATTTCTTTTAAGTCCTCTTTTTGAACGTAACTGTCTGGAACATTTGGGTTAGAAACTTCCTTCAAAGAAGTGTAGATAGAATCGCAAGACTTCAATACATCTTCTCTTTTCTCATCCCAAACCTCTCTAACTTTAGGAAGAAACTCGCATAGTCCAACTGAGCCCTTAGTTGAATTCTTAGGAAAATAAGTCCCCGCAAAAAAAGGGATTTTGTCAGGTGTAAGGATTACCGTAAGAGGCCACCCACCTCGCTTTGTCATCATCTGGCATACAGACATATAAATACTATCTAAATCAGGTCTTTGTTCCCGATCTACTTTAATTGAAATAAAGTTTTTATTTAAAATTAATGCAACCTCTTCGTCCTCAAAGGACTCCTTTTCCATCACATGACACCAATGGCAAGTTGAATATCCAATAGACAAAAAAACTGGCAAGTCTTTATCTTTGGCAACTCTAAAGGCTTCCTCACCCCAAGGGAACCAGTTGACTGGATTCGATGAATGCTGAAGCAAATACGGACTATTTTCATTAACTAGTTTATTTTTCATCTAAAACCTCTTTGTTCACTTTCTTTATATCTTCCCAAACCAATCTCTTCTTAGACTGATTATCAAGAATTGAATTTAGAGCTAATGTGCAAATTAATTTTGAGTTAAACAAATTAAAAAAATTATTTCTTAAACTAAGAATAGAATCATTTGAGTCAAGAGCAAATTGTGAAATTCTTTCACCAAAGCAAACTATAATCGACGGACTACAAAGCTTTACCTTTTCCCTGATCAAATTGTTAAGAATTTTAACCCCATCAAATTTATTGTTAGTAAAAGCAACACTTGATGTATCTAAAGTATCCAACTGCTGGTCTGAAATATTCATTCCTTTTTTAATTATGTTCCCAAACAAGGCCCCTTCTTCTGAGTCTTTAGACGTGAGCTTATCGCCAACAAAAAGCACCTTTACCGATACTCCTAAACTCTTCTGGTTCATATTGTTGATTAATTTTAAAAGAGTGGCCTTTTGTTGACTTGTAACCAACAATCCTTTAAGTCCTAGGGATTTCAGTATTCTGGTTTGTCTTTCAATCTTACCTTTATCTAAATTTTTATCTTGAAGAATCATGGTGTATATATAAAACTAAACTATAAATTATTTTTGGCAAAAAAAGATATGGAATATAATTTTTTAGATATCGAGAAGAAATGGCAAAAAAACTGGGAGGATAGCTCTATTTTTTGCCCTGACGAAAATAGCAAAAAACCAAAATATTACATTTTAGAGATGTTTCCCTATCCATCAGGAAAAATCCACATGGGGCATGTAAGAAATTATGCAATC
>Ga0233427_10000358_pt1 | contig 58974 bp, 50 predicted proteins | sample SI_118_April2016_5_FD_179885 | JGI IMG/M metagenome (GOLD analysis project Ga0233427, IMG submission 179885) | Seawater microbial communities from Saanich Inlet, British Columbia, Canada - SI_118_April2016_100_MG | ecosystem: Environmental > Aquatic > Marine > Inlet | place: Canada: British...
CTTGAACATAAAGCAAAGTTGCCTTACGTTAAAGGCAAGAAAAGACGATTAAAGACAGTGAAGAAACAGAACCAATTAGCATACTTATCAACATTGACGGACAAGAAATAGAGTATAAACTGTCCTACATACAGGCCTACCAAAAAACAAACCCCTGCAATCACTAGATTACAAGGGTTTTTTATAGTGGAACTGGTGGGTTTCGAACCCACGTCCTAACAAGGAATCAAAAAGCTTTCTACATGTTTGTCTTATTTTAATTTTCGAAATAGAAGTGGAAATTAGCAACCAAACCCTATTCTTATCTTCAAAAAGTTTCGCATCATTACAGAAGAAATAAATCAGCTATTCTGAAATTAATAATGCCTCAAGATTAAAGGAATCAGAAGGTCCTTTAAAAGAGACAAAAGCCAGCTTAATTTATAAAATTAGGCAGCTAAAGCGTAGTTAGACTCGCCATATAAAAAATGTGAATCTTGATTTTTACGAGCCAAAAAACAATGCTCGACATGCTTACAGTCCAATGCATCTTGCAGTCAAATCCAGTCAGTCCCAATAAGTTTAAGAACAATAATAATATTGCAAAATTACAAAAATATAAGCGGAGTTCTTTTCTCTTTCTTACTTTTGTACAAAATCTAGAAAATGAAGATAGGAATATTAAAAGAAGAAAAAAATCCGCCTGACAAGAGAGTTCCTCTTTCTCCTAATCAATGTAGATATATTATAGATAATTTTGAAAATGTTCAAATTTTCGTACAAAATAGTGGTATTCGTTGTTTTTCTGATGAGAAATACATAGAAATGGGTGTATTGGTGAAAAATGATATTTCAGATTGTGATGTATTGTTAGGGGTGAAAGAGGTTCCAGAATCTTCTTTAATTCCACATAAAATGTACTTTTATTTTTCTCATACCATAAAAAAACAGGATTACAACAGAGATTTACTCCAAAAGATGATAGATTTAAATATTCAGATGGTGGATTATGAAGCTCTAAAAGGATCGGATAATAAAAGACTTTTAGGTTTTGGTAGGTATGCTGGTATTGTTGGTACTTATAATAGTTTTTTAACTTACGGATTAAAATCTGGAAATTACAATTTGAAAGCAGCACATAAATGTGAGTGTAGAAAGGAGGTTGATTTAGAATTGGAAAACATAAAACTTTCTAATGAAAAAATTATCCTTACAGGAAAAGGGAGGGTCGCAAATGGATCTTTAGAAATTCTTAACTCAGCTAATATTAAAGAAGTTTCAAAAGAAGATTTTATCAGTAAAATATTTACTGAAGCAGTTTTTTGCAGATTGGACACCATGGATTATAACGTAAGAAAAGATGGATCTCCTTCTGATAAATATGATTTTTACAATCACCCAGAAAAATATAAGTCTTCTTTTATGAAATATACAAAGCCTGCTGATATTTTTATTGCAGGACACTTTTTTGGAGTTGGATCTCCTTATCTTTTTACAAGAGAAGATGCTAAGTCTGATGATTTTAACATAAAAGTTGTTGCGGATATTTCCTGTGATATTGATGGTCCTGTCGCTTCTACTATCAGACCTTCTACTATTGAAAACCCTATTTATGGTTACAATCCCATTACAGAGTCAGAAGATGAATTTATTAAAGATGGGGTAGTAGCAGTAATGGCGGTTGATAATTTACCATGCGAACTTCCTAAAGATGCTTCTGAGGATTTTGGTACAGTATTTATTGATAAAATTCTTCCTTGTTTATTGGGTGTTGATTCTGATAAAATTATTGAAAGAGCTACTATCTGTAAGGATGGAGATTTAACTTCAGAGTTTGAATACTTAAGAGATTATTTAGAAGGGAATTAGCAGTTTTTTAAATCTTCAATTGTTTGTGTTGGGTTTTCTGATTTGAAAACAAAACTACCTGCAACTAATACATCAGCACCTGCATCTATTAATTTTCTTGCATTAGCAGAAGTTACCCCACCATCAATTTCAATATGAGTATTTAAACCTTGATTATTTGCCATCTGTCTAAGTTTTCTTACTTTTTTATAAGTCATTTTTTCAAACTTTTGCCCTCCAAATCCAGGATTTATTGACATTAATAGAACCATATAACATTGAGGTAAAATATCTTCTAATACACTCACTGGAGTCGTTAAGTTTAAAACTACACCAGCTTTACATCCCGAATCTTTAATCTGAGTAAGTGTCCTATGTAAATGTATTGTTGATTCGTAATGTACAGTAATTATATCTGCGCCAACTTTTGCAAACTCCTCGATATAGCGTTCTGGTTTCTCTATCATTAGATGGACATCTAGGGGTTTTGTTGCATGTTTTTTTATAGCCTGAATTACTGGCATTCCATATGATATATTTGGCACAAAATGACCATCCATTACATCAATATGAAACCAGTCTGCTTTACTATTATTTACCATTTCGCAATCTCTTTGTAGATTTCCAAAATCGGCTGCTAAAATGGAAGGGGCAATTATTACGCTCATTTAATTTATTTTTTGGCAAATTTAAGCATAAAAAAAGAGGAGTAAAACTCCTCTTTCAATTTTTTATCCTAAATAAGTTTTTAAGATTTTACTTCTAGAAGTGTGTTTCAATCTTCTGACTGCTTTCTCTTTTATTTGTCTTACTCTTTCTCTTGTTAAATCAAATTTTTCTCCAATTTCTTCCAAAGTCATTGCATGACCTCCGCTTAATCCAAAATAAGAAGATAATACATCCGCCTCTCTTGGAGTTAAAGTATCCAATGCTCTTCTGATTTCTTTTCTTAAAGATTCTAACATTAACTCTTGGTCTGGACTAGGGCTTTCATCAGATTTTAAAACATCATACATAGTACTATCCTCTCCATCAATTAGAGGTGTGTCCATTGACACATGTCTTCCTGTATTTTTTAAAGATTCCTGAACCTCAGTTAAAGATAATTCTGTTAATTCAGAAATTTCTTCAGGAGTTGGAGGTCTTTCATATTTCTGTTCTAATTGAGCAAACGCTTTATTAATCTTATTAATCGATCCAATCTTATTTAAAGGAAGACGAACAATTCTTGATTGTTCAGCAAGTGCTTGCAATATAGATTGACGAATCCACCATACGGCATAAGAAATAAACTTAAATCCTCTGGTTTCATCAAACCTTTGTGCTGCTTTAATAAGCCCTAAATTTCCTTCATTAATTAAATCAGGAAGGGAAAGACCTTGGTTTTGATATTGTTTAGAAACTGAAACCACAAATCTTAAGTTTGCTTGAGTAAGTTTTTCTAAAGCTAATTTATCTCCTGCTTTTATCCTTTGTGCTAATTCTACTTCTTCTTCAGGGGTAATTAGGTCTACTTTCGCAATTTCTTGTAAGTATTTGTCCAATGAAGGGGTTTCCCTATTGGTTACTTGTTTTGTGATTTTTAGTTGTCTCATCTAAATTTAATTTTAATTCTTATTATTGTTTAACCTCTGTCTTTTACGATAGTAAAATAAAAAGGTTACAACAATTCCAAATTAATTATGAATTTTTCTTTTCAGGTTTTGGAAGTAATACTTTTCTAGATAGTTTTAATTTCCCAGACTTAGGGTCAATAGCAATTAATTTAACCTCAATTTCTTGTCCTTCTTTCAATACTTCCTCTACGTTTTCTACTCTTTCCCAAGAAATTTCAGAAACATGAAGTAAACCATCAGTGTTTGGAGCAATTCCTATAAATGCACCATAAGGCATAATAGATTTTACTTTTCCTTTATATATTTTTCCTTCTTCCGGAACAAAAGCAATAGACTTAATTTTTGCAACAGCATCATCAATACCATCTTGATCTGTTCCTAAAATTTCCACTCTACCTTTTTCATCAATTTCTTCAATTGAAATAGTAGTTTCAGTTTTTGCTTGTAATTCTTGAATTACTTTTCCTCCAGGACCAATAATTCCACCAATTGCAGATTTAGGCACTTCTAAAATAACAATTTTAGGAGTTTGAGGTTTCAATTCTACCCTTGGAGTATCTAAAACATCTGTTATTTTCTCTAAAATATGTAATCTACCATCTCTTGCTTGGTTTAGTGCTTGTTCTAAAATGTCGTAAGACAGTCCTTGAACTTTAATATCCATTTGACAGGCAGTAATACCATCAGTAGTACCACAAACTTTAAAGTCCATATCTCCTAAATGATCTTCATCACCTAAAATATCAGAAAGTACAGCATAGTTATTTGGGTCCTTTTCATCAGAGATTAATCCCATAGCTATTCCTGATACTGGTTTTTCAATCTTTATACCAGCATCCATAAGTGCTAAAGTACCAGCGCAAACAGTTGCCATTGAGGACGATCCATTTGATTCTAAAATGTCAGAAACAATTCTTACTGTATAAGGATTATCTGCAGGAATCATTTTCTTTAAAGCTCTTTGTGCTAAGTTTCCGTGTCCGATTTCTCTTCTACTTACACTAAATTTCATTCTAGCTTCTCCTGTAGAGAAAGGAGGGAAGTTATAGTGTAAGTAGAATTTTTCGTGACCTTGGAAAGTAACACCATCTATTCTATTTACATCTTGTAAAGTTCCTAAAGTTACAGTTGTTAATGACTGAGTTTCACCTCTTGTAAATACAGCGGAACCATGAGGAGAAGCTAAATAATCTACTTCACACCAAATAGGTCTGATTTCAGTAGTTTTTCTTCCGTCTAGTCTTTTTCCTTCATTTAAAACTAATGTTCTTATAGCTTCTTTTTCTACGTCATGGTAATATACTCCAATTAATTTTGAATCGTATTTTTCAACTTCTTCTTCTGTTAAAGAATCAATCCAATCTTGTTTTACTTGTTTAAATTTAGTTGATCTTTCATCTTTTCCTAAGCCTTCAGCAGCAACTGCATAAACTTTATCGTAAGTTTCTGATTTTATTCTTTCTTTTAATTCCTCATCATGAGTTTCGTGGCAATATTCTCTTTTTGGAGAAGAAGTAGCGATTTCAGAAGCTAATTCGGTTTGCATTGCACACTGAATTTTAATAGCTTCATGACCAACTTTAATAGCCTCAATCATCTCTGCTTCGGACACTTCACTCATTTCTCCTTCTACCATTGCTACACTATCAGCTGAAGCTCCAACCATTAAATCGATATCTGCTTCTTTCATTTGTTCAGGTGATGGATTTACAATGAACTCTCCATTTAATCTGATAACTCTAACTTCAGATATAGGTCCGTTAAATGGAATATCTGAAATAGCAATTGCAGTTGAAGCGGCTAATGCAGCTAAACTGTCAGGAGACACTTCAGGATCGTGTGAGTTAAGTGAGATCATCACTTGTACTTCAGCGTGATAATCCGCAGGGAACATAGGTCTTAATATTCTGTCTACTAATCTCATCACCAAAATTTCTTGGTCAGTTGGTCTTGCTTCTCTTTTTAAGAATCCACCAGGGAATCTGCCATCAGCAGCAAATTTTTCTCTATAATCAACAGTTAATGGTAAAAAATCTACTCCATCTCTAGCTTCTTTACTAGAAACAACAGTAGCTAACATATGGGTTTTCCCCATTCTGATTTCTACCGAACCGTTTGCTTGTTTTGCTAATTTACCTGTTGTAATCGTGATTTCTCTACCATCATTTAAGGTGATTTTTTTTGTAATTTCTTTAATCATTTTTTTTATTGTTTTCTTTTCCTCTTTTGTTATTAAAATAAAAAAGGCAATTATATATTGCCTTTTTTGTAAATATTATTTCTTGTAGTTACCTACGTAGTTTTAAGTTTTTAACTAACTCTCTGTAAGCAACAACATCTTTTCCTTTTAAGTAATCTAGTAGTTTTCTTCTTCTACCAACCATTAATTGTAAAGATCTTTGTGTTCCAAAATCTTTTCTGTTCTGTTTTAAGTGTTCTGTTAAGTGATTAATTCTTTCTGTAAATAAAGCTACTTGACTATGAACTGAACCAGTATCTGTTTTACCTGATCCATACTTTTCAAATAATTCTTCTTTTTGTTGTGTGTCTAAACTCATATTTAATTTTTTATCCTTGATATTTTTCGGTTTGCAAATGTACAAATAGTTTTTTTAAGATAATAACATAATTATAAATTAAATTATGATGCGTACATTCTGATAATTTGAGAAAGTTTTTCTTTTAGATTTTTTCTTTCAACAATCATATCTAAAAATCCATGTTCTTTAACGAATTCTGCAGTTTGGAATCCTTCTGGTAAATTTTTTCCTATTGTTTCTTTCACAACTCTTGGTCCTGCAAATCCGATAAGTGCATTCGGTTCTCCAATATTTAAATCTCCAAGCATTGCAAATGAAGCGGTTAGTCCTCCAGTAGTTGGGTCTGTTAAAAGTGAAATGTAAGGAACTCTAGCTTCAGAAAGTTGAGCTAATTTGGAAGATGTTTTAGCAAGTTGCATTAATGAAAAAGAGGCTTCCATCATTCTTGCTCCACCAGATTTTGAGATAATAAGTAGAGGAATTTTATTGTCTTTTGCGTAATCTATTGATCTTGCAATTTTCTCTCCAACTACCGATCCCATTGATCCTCCAATAAAATTAAAATTAAAACATGCTATTATAACATCTTGCTTTTTTATTTTACCATAAGCAGTTGTTACAGCATCTTTTAATCCTGTTTTTTTCTGAATTTCTACTAATCTATCAGTGTATTTTTTCCTGTCTTCAAATTCCAATGGATCCTTAGAAGTCATATTCGGATTTATCTCAGTAAATTTATTGTTATCAAATAATATCTCAAAATATTCTTTTGAGTTTATTCTGTGATGGTGATTACAGTTTATACAGACATAAAGTTGCTGATGATGTTCCTCACTAGTAATAATTGTTTTACATTTCGGACATTTGTACCATAAGCCTTCAGGAGTTTCCTTTTTCTGAGTTGTTTCAGTTGTTACTCCTTTTTTAATTCTTTTAAACCATCCCATATCTTAAATGTTTCTGTTTATATTATTTAAATCTTCAAAAGATTTTGTAAGTCGTTCAATAAAAGTTAATTCACCTTCTCTCATCCATTTTCTTGGGTCGTAATATTTTTTATTCGGAACATCATCTCCATCTGGATTCCCAATTTGAGTCTGCACATAATCATTGTATTTTGCAAAGTAATCTCTGATTCCAGTTGTAAATCCCCATTGTAAATCAGTGTCAATATTCATTTTAATTACTCCATATCCAATTGCTTCTCTAATTTCTTCATGAGAAGATCCTGATCCTCCATGGAAAACAAAATCAATTGGCTGTTTTTCAGTATTGTATTTTTCTTCAATATATTCTTGAGAATTTTTTAAAATTACAGGAGTAAGTTGAACATTTCCTGGCTTGTAAACTCCATGTACATTTCCGAAAGCAGCAGCTATTGTAAACTGATTACTCACTTTCATTAATTCTTCATAAGCAAAAGCAACTTCTTCAGGTTGAGTATAGAGTTTACTGCTGTCAACATCAGTATTATCTACACCATCTTCTTCACCACCAGTTATTCCCAATTCAATTTCTAAAGTCATTCCAATTTTACTCATTCTTTCAAGGTATCCTTTACAAATTTCAATGTTCTCTTCTATAGGTTCTTCTGATAAGTCTATCATGTGAGAACTGTACAAAGGCTTTCCATGAATTTCATAGAATTCCTCTCCAGCTTCTAAAAGACCGTCAATCCAAGGTAAAAGTTTTTTAGCACAATGGTCCGTATGTAAAATTACAGTTACTCCATAAAGTTCTGCCATGGTGTGCACATGCATTGCTCCTGAAATTCCTCCTGCAATTGAAGATTGATGATCTTCATTTGAAAGTCCTTTTCCTGAGAAAAACTGACATCCTCCATTTGAGAATTGTATAATTACAGGAGAGTTTAAATTTGCTGCCGTTTCTAAAACTGCATTTACCGTTGGTGTGCTTGTAACATTTACTGCTGGAAGAGCGTATTTATTTTTCTTTGCATCTACAAAAACTTCCTGAATTTGATTCCCATAAATTACTCCTTTTTCGAATTTTGACATTATTTTAATTTTTATTAAATTTGAAAAACAAAATTATAAACATTGTTAGTATTTTAGCGATAAATTTGAATTAATTTTAAAACTCTTAAAAGTTATAAAAGTGATAAGTAAAAATCAGATAAAATTTGTAAAATCGTTACAACAAAAAAAGAATAGAATTACCCATGAATCTTTTGTTGTCGAATCAACTAAAAATGTAATAGAAATATTAAATTCAAATTATGAAATTTCTCAATTATTTGCTTTAAAGAGTTGGATTGAAAACAATAAAATAGACAATTCTTATTCGGTAAATGAAGTAACAGAAAAAGAATTACAAAGAATCAGTAGTTTGAAAAATGCTTCTGAAGTGATTGCTGTTGTAAAAATACCGATTCGAAAAGAAATGAATTGTAATTTTTCTGGATTAAATATTTTTCTGGAGGAAATAAAGGATCCTGGAAATTTAGGTACAATTATCAGAATTTGTGATTGGTTTGGAGTGAAAAATATTTATTGTTCAGAAAATGCAGTGGATGTCTATAATCCAAAAGTGGTTCAATCTACAATGGGGTCTATTTCAAGAGTTAATCTTTATTATACTAATCTTTTTGAATTGATTGATAAGGTTCCAAAAGCAGTAAATATTTATGGTGCTTTTATGGATGGAGAAAATTTGAATGATGTAAAGATAATAGGGGATAGTATAATTGTATTTGGAAATGAGTCGAATGGCATTTCAAAAGATTTGGAAAGTAAGCTGACCAACAGGATTACAATAAATAAGAAAGGAATGGCAGAATCATTGAATGTAGCTGTTTCCGCTGCAATTATTATCAATAAATTTTGTAATTAGAATTTATTATCTAATTTTAAAAGATCGTTCCCATCTTAATCCTTCCCAAGCACAATGGACACATCTATATCTTTTAAATTCAAATACTTGAAAAGATAAATAGTTTATGATGTAATCATATTTTTTTCTCTTTACTCTCTCTAAAGAGTTTCTGCAATTGGGGCAACAATTAGAGCAATTCTCGCAAGTTTTTTTACTCCAAACCCCAAATCGACGGAGTAAAATAATTAGTAGAAGATATATGATTAATCCTACTGAAATATATAGGAAAATATCCATAAATTTTGTGTTTTTTGTTTGGTTTTGCTGACAAAACTACAGAAAATAATTTAATTACTATTCACTTTAGAGTATATTCTCCCCCATTATCTAGTTAATAGATATTCAGTAGTGTATCTATTCAAAAGTGAAAGACAACATCCATCCGTTTGTTCGTAAATTTTTAATTGAAGTTGTGTAAACAGAATTGTCTTTGGAGAGTAAATTCAATATTCCTCCAGATATTTTTAGTTGAGGAGAAAATTTGAAATATTCGAGATAGAAGTCCATACCAAAACCTATTTCACCTAGTATGTCGTTCTTTTTCAGTTTAATAATAACATCCCCCTCATCATCAATATCTTCTTGTGATGCTATATCCATACTGTATTTCACTCCAAAAATAACAAAACTCCGGAAGTTATTGTAACGAGCTGATTTGTACTTTATAATAAGAGGAAAGTCCAACAATGTTGATTCAATTACTTTTTTTTCTGTTCGTATCACAGCATTACTATCGGCAAAAGAGTATATTAAATGTCTTTCACCAAATACCAATGAAGGAATAAATCTAAAATCGGTATATTTCCCAATTCGGAAATTTGACACAATTCCCAAATTAAATCCTTTTTGGTTTTGAGATTTTAATACAAATAAACTATCTTTAAACATAATATCCGGATTGTATTTAATTCTGAAATCTAAGGAGTTTATTCCTAGTGCAAAACCGAAATGCATCTTTTTATTATCGTATCTGGCTAAATTTTGAGGACTAGAAAATCGTTGTGCATTCACGTTTTGCGATATTCCAAAAAGAAGAATTATATAAAGGGTTATTTTTTTCATTTCTGTCTCAAAAACGAATCTATATTTATTTTATTGCAATATATAAATCAACAATTCCAAAAGTTAATGGTATATGTTTACAATTAGTAAATCCTGCAATTTTCAAATGATTGATAAAATTTTCTCCATTAGGAAAAGCATCAACAGAATTTGTCAAGTAAGTGTAAGCGCTTTTGTCTTTTGAAATCAATTTACCAAAAAATGGTAATACATGATGAAAATAAATATTGTAGAATTGTTTTAGTGGAAATTTTTTTGGTTTTGAAGGTTCTAAAATTGCAACTATTCCACCACTTTTTAAGGTTCTGTACATTTCCGATAAACCTTTATCGAAATTTTCAAAATTTCTCACCCCAAACCCAGCGGTCATTGCATCAAAATTATTATCAGGAAATGGTAAATTTTCCGAATCCGCTATTTGTAACTTAATTCTATTTTCTAAACCTTTCTTTTTTATTTTCTCAATTCCTACATTTATCATTCCTTCTGAAATATCTATTCCAATGATGTTTGCATCTTTAATTTTTGAAGAGGAAATTGCGAAATCTGCTGTTCCAGTAGCAATATCCAGAATCTTTTTAGGATTATTTGTTAAACAATTAATGGCTTTTCTTCTCCAATAGTAGTCCATTCCAAAGGATAAACTATGATTGAGAAAATCGTAACTTTTAGCAATGTTATCGAACATTTTACCTACCTGTTCTTTTTTACTTTCTCCTGAATTATATGGTGTTATTTTACTCAATTTTCTGTATTTACAATTTCTTTTTCATTTTGACTATTTACAAAAAGGACATTTCCTAAATTATGATATCCTTCAAATAAGGATTCTTTTTGTTTTTTTAGAATCTCTCCTCTGAACCCTACAATTGTTAGGTCAGAATCTGAAGAATGTTCATCAATTATTTCTTTTACTTTTTCATCTTCTTTCTGCTCAATCATAATAATATTATGTGCGGAAATAGGGAGTCTTCCTTCACTTACTAGTTTTAATAATTTACTACTACTATTTTCTGATTCCCCTGCTTTTATAATACTATAAATTTTTATTTCTGCTTTACTCCATTCTGGATGACCTAATAAAATATAACCTATCAAAATCATTAGATTTGAGTTTTCATAATCTTGAGAAGAAATCCAAATATGAATGGAATTCTTTTTCCCAAAACTACTTAATGATTTTCGTAAAATACAGACATCAAAATCTGTTGCTTTTAAAAGTTGATAATTCTCTGTAACTTTTTTAAGTTCTTCTGATTTATCAAAATCAAATTCAAACATAATTAGATTATTTCCTTTCCCTGAAATACCAGAAAGTTGAATTACTTGTGCAAGTGCAGAGGTATAAGAAGGACTAATAATGGTGTCGATATAAACCCTGCTTTTTTCTTTTTTAGAAATTTGCAATAATTTATTTTGAACCTCTTTTGACTCCTGAAAAGTACTTTTGGAAAGGTATCCATTAATATAGTGCATAAACGTTCCGAATCCATATTTATGAGACATCCATCTTACCAAATCAAATGAATCTTGTGATTTAAAAGAGTCTTCAGTTACACAGATAACAAATGGTCTCCAGTTTTCGCTTTCTGTTTCTTCATCTTTCTTTTGTAGATATATTTGTAATTGTCTACTCATCTGAAAAATCACTCCTCTAAAAAGTTTTTCTAATCCACTTTTTTCTTTATTGTTTAGACTAATGTAATAATAAATTCCGGACATTGTAGCTATTGAAAGTAAGGCGTAAGAAGTATTCATTTTAAACATTAAATAAAAGGAAAGAATAGCTCCTAAAAGTGAAAAATACCATCTGGATTTAAAGGTAGGGCGATAAGAGGGGTCAGCAGAAAAATGTTCTAAGAAAGAGATTAAACAAATAGCTCCGTAAGTAACAATAAAAAACATTGAAATAATCTGAGCCACAAAGTTAATATCTCCTATATAAATGAAAAAGAAAGCAATAATTGAAGTAATAATAGCTCCGTTTATTGGTTCATTGTCTTTTTTTCTTTCTTTCCGGAACCAATTGTTTATTTTTTGAAGTGGAAACACTTTATCATTCCCAAGAGCTTGTAAAGTTCTGGGAGCAATAATAACTGACCCCAATGCGGAAGATACAGCCGCACATGCCAAACCAATAGGAATAATTGGTCCCCAAATTGCAATATCACTCATTACCATTTGATTGTTCGCTAGTTCATCAAGTGGAGCGGAAAGAACTAATTTTAAAGCGACTGCAAAATAAACTAGAATTCCAACAGCAGTAGCCCATAATGTGCCTCTAGGAATAGATTTTTTAGGATCTTTTAAATTACCTGATAATCCTAATCCGGCAGCGATACCCGTAAATGCAGGGAAAATAATTGTAAAAACATAGAAGAAGTCATCAGGATTATTAATTTTTTTTATAAAACTAATTTCACTTATGTCATATTTAGTCTCTCCAAGAAAAAAGAAAATAAGTGATAAAAATAATATTCCTGCAACTATATAAAGTGCTTTCATTCCTACATTCGCTCCTTTTCGTAAAATAATGAAAGTTAGTAATCCCATACTAGACATCCCTATTATTTTCTTATCATGCAAATACTCACCAAATATGTTCATGAATGCAGGAAATACTGTGTCCAAATAATCCATAAATGGCATTAAAGATTCTGAAAAGGCAATGATGTAAAATGCAACACTAATCGCTTGAGAAAGAAAAAGAGTAATGCCAATTGCCGCACCTATATTTAAACCAAATGAACGAGAAATTATATAATAAGCTCCTCCACCTTCCACTTTTTGGTTCGTAGCAATTTCAGCTACAGCAAGTGCAGTAGGGATTGTTACCAAATGTCCTAAAATAATAATTGCAAAAGCTCCTAAAAGTCCGGTATGACCAACCGCATATCCAAATCTTAAAAATAATATAGCGCCTAAAATTGTAGAAATGGCTGTAATGAAAACTGGGGTTGTTCCGAAATTTGCTTTTTTATTATTAAGGGTTGAAGGCATTTATTAAGAGTAAATTTTAATTGTTTCTCTAAGCAATTCCTCTTTATCAATTGGCACCACACCTACCTTCTGACAAACTATGCCTCCTGAAAGGGATGATATTTTAGAAATATTTTTAGAGTTTACTCCAGATGAAAGTAGAAGTGAAGCAACAGAAATAACTGAGTCACCAGCACCAGAAACATCAACAACAGGTCCTCCATAAGCTGGAGTGTGAACAAATCCCTTATCTGAATTTATACAAATACCTCTTTCAGAAAGAGTGAGTAGAATAGCTGATGCGTTTAATTTATCTTTTAATATTGATGTTGCTTTTTCTAATTCTTTATCATTCTTATCGTCAAACTCAATCTCTATTCCCTCTTTAATTTCTTTCAAGTTAGGTTTAAAAATATCACAATCCTGATACAATAAAAAGTTATCTTTTTTAGGGTCTACAATTATTGGGATATTTAATTGTTTTGCTTTTTTAATTAACTTCTTAATCGTTTTAGGAGTCAGTACTCCTTTGTTATAATCTTGTAAAATAATTACGGATGTTTCCTCAAGTAATTGTTCAACTGTATTTAAAAATTTATCTTCAATGGTAATAGGATATCTATCTTCTTCATCAACTCTAAGTTGATGTTTGTTTTCGGAAATAATCCTAGTCTTTACCGTTGTTTTTCTCTGATCAGAAATAAGAATACCCTCAGTTGAGAGATTGGCTTTTATCATTAATTTGTTAAACCTGATTCCGTTATTATCATTTCCAATAACTGAACATAATATAGGTGTTGCTCCTAACGCTTTTATGTTTAAAGCGCAGTTAGCGGCTCCTCCTAATCTTGTTTCGTGCTTTTCAATATCTACAACAGAAACAGGAGCTTCTGGAGACATTCTTTCAATTTTACCCCACATATATGTGTCAATCATGGAATCTCCTACAATTAGCACTTTTTTGTTGTTGAAACTCTGGAAGATGTCTTTTATTTTTTCCTCTTTCATTTTAACTTTTCTAATTGAATTTTAATTCTGTTGAAGGCTTCTATTAAATTTTCTTCAGATGCTGCATAAGAAATTCTGATACATTCAGGATTACCAAAAGCTGTTCCTGATACAAAAGCAACATAACAACTATTAAGTAAGTATAAACACAAATCGTCAGAATTATTTATTATATTTTCTCCATCTGATTTTCCAAAGTAATAGGATACATCTGGAAAAAGATAAAAAGCTCCTTGAGGAACATTACATTTCATTCCCTCAATTTCAGAAATTTTATTCAACACTAAATCTCTTCTTTTCAGGAAGATATCTTTCATAAACATAATTTCGGAAGGATTAGCAATCATTGCTGTTTCTGCAGCTTTCTGTGAAATAGAGCAAGTTGCAGAAGTTACTTGACCTTGTATTTTATTACAGGCTTTTGCAATCCAAAGTGGAGCACCAATAAAACCAACTCTCCACCCAGTCATGGCAAAGCCTTTTGACACTCCATTTACGGTTATCACTCTACCTTTTAATGATGAAATAGTTCCAATGCTAAAATGATTTCCAGTAAAGTTGATATGTTCGTAAATCTCATCTGCAATAATATAGATGTCAGGATATTTTTCTAACATCTCCGTAATTTCTTCTAATTCAGATTGAGTAAAAACTGTTCCGCTCGGATTACAAGGGGAGGAGAACATCAATATTTTTGTTTTAGGAGTAATGTATTTTTCTATTTCTTTTGCGGTAACCTTAAAATCATTATCTATTGAGGATGGAATTTCTATAGGATTTCCTTCAGCTAGTTTTACAATTTCCGAATAGCTTACCCAATAAGGTGCCGGAAGTAAAACTTCATCTCCATCATTTAATAAACTTAAACATACATTTGCTAAGGATTGTTTTGCTCCCGTAGAAACAACTATTTCTTCTGGAGAATAGTCTAGGTTATTATCTCTTTTAAATTTTTCTGAAATTGCTTTTCTTAATTCTATCATTCCAGGAACAGGAGTGTAGTGAGAGAAATTATCGTCAATTGCTTTTTTTGCGGACTCCTTTATGAAATTTGGAGTATCAAAATCTGGTTCTCCTAAACTAAGAGCAATTACATTGTGCCCTTTTTCTTTCAATTCTCTACTCATCCTTGCCATTGCTAGTGTTGCCGACTCAGATAATCTGTTTAATCTTTCTGAAACTTTTGTCATTTTTGGTTTTTAATTTTTAGTTGTCAAATATACTTATTTTTCCTGTAGAAATACTGTATTATTTATTGGACAATTTTTTATAAATTTGAAGAGTTAAATAATAAACTTATAATTATGAAAAAAATAATATTGTTCCTAATAGTATGTCAATTTACATTTTTTGCAAATGCTCAAAAAGTTTATACGGTTGAATATTCTAGTCAGGCTGATGTAAAAGTTTTTGTTGTGGATTATGAAAGTCAAGCGGATTTGTGCGTGTATAAAGTAGATTATTCCTCACAAGCAGGTAAGAATGATGGTAATTGGTATTTTGTGGATTATTCCTCACAGGCAGATAAAAAAATATTTTTTACTGATTATTCCTCACAAGCTGATGTGAAAATATATTTTGTAGAATATAGAAGCCAAGCAAAATGGAAGAAGAAAGAACAAATGCATTTATTTTATTAAGTATCTAACAGAGCTTTTGCCAAAAAGAAAACTTGGATTCCATTTTGCAAGGATTTAGAGAAAGCTTGCGAATTGGGAGTGGGTTGTGAAGAATTGAAAGAGTATTGTACAGAAGAATAACTATAGTTTTTCTAGAATCCGATAGATTGTCTTTCCTTTAGTTAACTGATTTTCTAGGATTTCTAGTTTTCTTTCTGATAAAAGAGCATTGTATTTTTTATTTCCTAACTCTTCTTTTATAGTGTGGTGTAACCAATAGATGTTTTGTCTTTTTCTATTTTCACTTTTCCAGTTTGAGGATGTCATTTGAGAATTGTAATTTTTTATAGTATCCCAAATTTCTGTAATACCAGTATTTTCTAAAGAGGAACAAAAAGCAACTTTTGGAGTCCAACCATTTTCCATTACAGGAAATAAATGTAATGCTCTCTGGTATTCCTGTTTTGCAATTGCAGACTTCTGCATATTATCACCATCTGCTTTTGTAATAACTAGTATATCTGCAAGTTCCATTATACCTCTTTTTATTCCCTGTAGTTCATCTCCAGCACCTGCAAGCATCAACAGTAAAAAGAAATCACAAATATTACTTACTGTAGTTTCCGATTGCCCAACTCCAACAGTTTCTATTAGAATAATGTCAAATCCAGCTGTTTCACAAAGTACAATACTGTCTTTAGTTTTACTTGCAATACCACCTAAAGTTCCTGAGGATGGGGAAGGCCTAATAAAAGCATTTTCATCTACCGATAGTTGGTGCATTCTACTTTTGTCTCCTAAAATACTACCTTGAGTTTTCTCGGAAGTAGGATCAATAGCAAGTACTGCAACTTTATGTCCATTGGATGTGAGAAGTTTTCCAAATGTTTCAATAAAAGTACTTTTTCCTACACCAGGTACTCCCGTTATTCCTATTCGGATGGAGTTTCCACTATGAGGTAAACAATTTGAAATTAAGTTTTGTGCTAATATATTATCTGTTTCTAAGGAACTTTCTAAAAGAGTAATTCCTTTTGCTACTGCTACTTTGTTTCCTTCTAGTATTTCCTTAAATAAGTCCATTTATTTTACGGCAATTACCGATATTTCTACATTTACATTTTTTGGCAACACAGAAACTTCTACCGCCTCTCTTGCAGGAGGATTGTCTGAAAAATAAGAAGAGTAAACTTCATTTATTTCAGAATATTGATTCATTTCATTCATAAAAATAGAACACTTTACTACGTTTTTAAAATCCATATTTGCAGCTTTTAAAACCTCTGAAATATTTTTCATTACTTGATGAGTTTCCTCTGTAATATTATCCATTACCAATTCTCCAGTTTCAGGGTTTATAGCTATTTGTCCTGAACAATATAAAGTGTTTCCACTCAAAATAGCTTGACTATAAGGGCCGATAGCTTCAGGAGCTTCTGGTGTTGTTATTACTTTTTTACTCATAATAGTTTAATAGTTTCTGTTGCCAAATATAGTACTTCCTATTCTAATCATAGTACTTCCGCAATCTATAGCAATTTTATAGTCTCCACTCATTCCCATTGACAGGGTATTCATTTGTTTGTGTTTTTTGTAAATATCAGATAGGAAAGAGAATTCTTCTTTTATCTGAATTTCATTTTTGGTAAAAGTAGCCATTCCCATCAATCCGATAATATTTACATTTTTATAACTTTCTAATTTTGGTATTATATCTTTTATTTCCTCTGAAGAAAAACCAAATTTTGCACTTTCTCTGGTGATATGAACTTGCAGTAAACAATCTATAATTCTGTTGTTTTGCTTTCCTCTTTTGTCTATTTCAATCAAAAGTTTTTCAGAATCTACTCCATGTATTAAACTTACAAAAGGAGCTATAAACTTTACCTTATTAGTTTGCAAATGACCAATCATGTGCCATTGTATGTTTTTAGGAAGTTTGTTGTGCTTTTCTACTAATTCCTGAACCTTGTTTTCTCCAAAAATAAGTTGCCCAGAGTTATAGGCTTTTTCAATATCAGAAATCGGTTTTGTTTTAGATACCGCTACCAAGGTAACTCCCTCAGGAATTTCACTTTTCATTTTCTGAATATTTTCAGAAATACTCATTAATCTAATTTATAAATGGTTACTCCCGATCTTAACTTAGGTTTGATATAAGTACTTTTAGGAGGCATTATTTCGTTATGATCTGCAACTTTTTTTAGAGATTCTATATCGATTGGCTTTAGGATAAAAGCAATTGAATATTCCTGACGATCAACTTTGTTTTTTAGTTCTTCCAAAGGAATAGTTCCATCATAAAAACTAATGTTGGAGTCCGTTTTTTCATCTGTAATTCCTAAAATAGGTGATAATATACTTTCAGATAAAATAGATGGATCTAAACTTTCGGATGTAGAATTATATTTTTTGGAATGTGCAATTAAAGAATACCAAACCCCTGATAAATACATGCTTATTTCATCTTTTAAAGTAGGATAGTATATGTTTTTTCCTTTTTCTGAAACAGTGTAATTGTTTTCTATTTTATAGATTAATTTATTTGTAGTTAGTCCGTTAGTATGTTTTATTAATCGGTTAAAATTAATAATATTTAACTCGCTTTCCGGAATAAGATAACTCATAAAAAAATTGAAATTATCTTCTGGATTGTAATTCGGATGTTCTTTTCTTATGTTTTGGCATAATAGGGAAGAAGAGGCAGATCTATGATGTCCGTCCGCAATGTACATGATATCCGTTTTTTTAAATTCAGAGATAATATTTTCTATATGTTCTTTTTCTCCTATTTTCCAAAGTTTGTGTAGCACTTTGTTGGTAGTAGTAAATTCATATTCTGATCTCTCTTTTATTGTTTTCTTAATAATGAAATTTATGTTTTCACTATCTTTGTAAGTAAGTAGAACAGGATCTGCATTAAACCCTGTAGTTTGCAGATAGCTCTTAAACATTTCCTCTCTTTTGGTTATGGTTTGTTCGTGTATTTTTATGTTCCCATTTAAGTAGTCATCTACAGAAGTGGCAGCAATTATTCCAGTAAAAACATTGTTTTCAGTTCTTTGTTGATAGATGTAAAAACAATTTTCTTCCTCCTGAAATAATATTCCTTCTTTTACGAAATCTGAGAATTTTTCTTTTACTAAATGAAATTTTTCTTTTCCAAACTTTTTCTCCTGTTTGTTGTAATCAGGATTAATAATGTGTAAAAAAGTATAAGGATTATTGTCTAATTTTTCTTGCAGGGTATCGTCAGAATAAGTGAGATAAGACCTAGAAGCAACAAGGTTTACCTTGTCTCTTTTTGGTCGTACCGCTTTAAATGGCCTAACAATTGTCATTTCTATTTATTAAAAAATGTTATGATTTTATCTGCTAATTCTGCACCTATTCTATCCTGAGCTTCTAAGGTAGCAGCACCAATATGTGGAGTTAAAGAAATACTATTGTGCATCATTAAATGCATACTAGGATTTGGCTCGTTTGTAAATACATCTAAAGCAGCATATTCTAACTTTCCTTTGTCTAAGGCAAACATTAAAGCATCCTCATCAATAACACCTCCTCTAGCCGTATTTATTATTCCAGCTCCGGTTTTCATTAGTCCAATTTCTTCTGCACCAATCACTGCTTTCTCTCCCGTTTTTGGGATATGTAATGTTACAAAGTCAGAACCTTCCAAAACATTCTCTAAAGATGTAGTTTCAATAGTGAAGGTCTTTTTGTCTCCATTAAAAAAGCTAAGAGTAATGCTTGCTTCAGTAGTAAATTTATCATGAGTCAATACATTCATACCAAGTCCTATAGCTCTTTTTGCTACTTCCTGTCCTATTTTTCCGAAACCAATAATTCCTAAAGTTTTACCTGCAAGTTCTTTCCCTCCAGCATATGCCTTTTTTAGGTCTTTAAAGTTAGTGTCACCTTCTAGTGGCATTTGTCTATTAGACTCATATAAAAATCTAACCATTCCGAAAAGATGAGAGAAAACTAACTCTGCAACTGAAGAAGAAGATGCTGCTGGAGTATTGTATACTTCTAATCCTTTTTCTTTTGCATATTCTACATCAATGTTGTCCATACCAACACCACCTCTTCCAATAATCTTTAAATTAGGACAAGCGTCAATTAATTCTTTTCTGGCAGTAGTTGCACTTCTAACAAGTAAAACTTCATAGTTTTCACTATTTATTGTAGAAATAAGGTCTTCCTGATTTACTTTTTCTGTAATAACTTCAAATCCTTTTTCTTCTAAAGCTTCAATCCCAGATTTTGAGATGCCATCATTTGCTAATATTTTTACCATTCTAATTATTTTCTAGGTTTTTCATTACATTTACTAATACATCCACACTTTCCAAAGGAAGAGCGTTGTACATTGAAGCTCTGTATCCTCCAACTGATCTGTGTCCTTTTAACCCGTTAATTCCTGTGCTAAAGCACATCTGATTGAATACCTCCTCTTTTTCAGAATCTTTTAAAAGGAAGGTAACATTCATGTTAGATCTGTCTTCTTTTTCTGCAGTTCCTTCAAATAAAGGATTTCTATCAATTTCAGAATAAAGCATTGCTGCTTTTCGATTATTTACTTCTTCAATCCATTCTACTCCCCCATGGTTCTTTAACCATTCTAAAGTAAGCATGGAAACATATATTGCAAAAACAGGAGGAGTATTAAACATACTATCTTTGCTTATGTGAGTATTATAGTCCAACATTGTAGGAATGGTTCTTCCTGTTTTTCCAAGTATTTCATCTTTTACAATAACTAAAGTAGTTCCTGCAGGTCCCATATTTTTTTGTGCTCCAGCATAAATTAAATCAAATTTACTCACATCAACTTTTCTACTAAAAATATCAGAACTCATATCGCAAACTATTAATGAAGATACTTCTGGAAATTCTTTCATTTGTGTACCATAAATAGTATTGTTTGATGTGCAATGAAAATAATCTACATCTGCAGGAATTTCATATCCTTTTGGGATATAATTATAATTATTATCTGAAGAATCTCCAACAACAATTGTTTCTCCAAATTGTTTTGATTCTGTAATTGCTTTTTTTGCCCAAGCTCCTGTGTTGGTGTATGCTGCTTTTCCTCCTTCTTTCATTAAATTAAAAGGAACCATCAAAAACTCTAAACTCGCTCCGCCTTGAAGAAAAAGCACTGAATATCCTTCCGGAACTTCAAGTAATTCTTTCACCAAATTAATAGCTTTGTCCATTACATCAACAAATGGTTTACTTCTGTGAGAAATCTCAATTAAAGATAAATTGTCGTTGTTAAAATTAAGGATTGATTCGGAAGCTTTTTTCAAGACTTCTTGTGGTAAAATGCAGGGACCTGCGCTGAAATTGTGTTTTTTACTCATTTAAAGTATTTGGTTTTTTGTAAGTTATTCTTTTACTCTTTCTAAATAGGCTCCTTTTTCAGTGTCTATTTTTATTTTATCTCCTTCATTTATAAATAAAGGAACTTGAATTGAGGCTCCGGTTTCTGTAGTTGCTGGTTTAAATGTATTTGTAGCTGTATTTCCTTTTATTCCAGGTTCGGTATGAGAAATTTCCAAAACAATATGAGATGGGAGAGAAGCTGATAATGGCATACCCTCATCTGCATGAAAAAGTACATTTACATTTTCTCCATCTTTAAGAAATTGCACATTTTCAATAAAGTTTTTTCCTAACATTATTTGTTCGTAATCATCTAAATTCATTAAATGACAATCCTCACCTTCAGCATACAAAAATTGATATTTTCTATTTTCAATTCTAATAACCTCAATTTTCACTCCTGAAGTAAAGGTGTTTTCTAATAATCTTCCGGTATTAAGGTTTCTGATTTTTGTTCTTACAAAAGCCGGGCCTTTTCCTGGTTTTACATGTTGGAAAGATTCAATTTTCCATGGATCTCCATTAAATTGAATACATAATCCGTTTCTGAAATCTGCAGTAGTTGCCATATTTATTTAGTTTTGTTTATATCCTTTCATTATTCCTCTTCCAGAATTTTGCACAAAAGAGATTATCTCATCTCTTTCAGCAGAAGTTTTCAGTTCTGTTTCCATTTTAAGAACCGCTTGGGTATTGTTGTTTCTATTTTGGAACAATATTCTGTAAATATTCTGTATTTCTGTAATTTTTTCTTCTGTAAATCCTCTTCTTCTCAATCCTATAGAATTTATCCCAACAAAGGAAAGTGGTTCTCTGGCCGCTTTAATGTATGGTGGCACATCTTTTCTGACAAGGGATCCTCCAGAAACCATAGAATGCTGACCAATAGTTACAAACTGATGCACTGCTGATAATCCGCCAATAATTGCAAAATCTCCCACTGTTACGTGTCCACCAAGAGCAACTCCATTTACAATTACACAATAATTGCCAATTATACAATCGTGTGCAACATGAGAATATGCCATTAACAAACAATTTTCGCCAATAATTGTTTTACCAGTTACGGATGTCCCCCTGTTTATTGTTGAACATTCCCTTATTGTTGTATTGTCTCCTATTTCTACCACCGATTTTTCTCCTTCAAATTTTAAATCTTGAGGAATTGCTGAGATTACAGCTCCTGGGAAAATTCTGCAATTTTCACCTATTCTAGCTCCTTCCATTATTGTAACATTTGAACCTATCCAAGTTCCTTTTCCAATTACAACATCATTTTCAATAGTAACAAATGGTTCTATTACAACATTTTTAGCTATATCAGCTCCGGGATGTACGTAGGCAAGTGGTTGATGCATTTAATTATTTTTTTGCAATTTGAGCTAATAAATCTCCTTCAACAACTATTTTTTCATTTACAAACCCTTTTCCGTGCATGTGACAAAGTCCTCTACGAATTGGTGAAATTAAACTTAATCGGAAAACAATTGTGTCACCAGGAACTACTTTTCGTTTGAATTTAGCGTTGTCAATTTTCATAAAGAAAGTTAAATAATTTTCAGGATCTGGAACAGTATTTAAAATTAACACTCCTCCAATTTGAGCCATTGTTTCTAACTGTAAAACTCCTGGCATTACTGGAGCTCCTGGAAAATGACCTTTAAAATAGTCTTCTTCTTCTTTTACATGTTTTACCCCCACAATACTGTCATTACCAATTTCTCTTATTTCGTCAATAAATAAAAATGGATCTCTATGTGGTAAAATTTCTTTAATTTTTTCTCTGTCGTACAATGGTTTTGTACTGAAATCAATTTCTGGTTGAGTTTTATTTATTTTTTCATTCATCATTTGTTGTAATTTTTTTGTAAATTGTATATTGTGTTTATGTCCTGGTTTTTTTGCAATTATTTTTCCTTTAATAGATCTTCCTAAAAGAGTTAAATCTCCAACTACATCCAATAGTTTATGTCTGGCAGCTTCATTTTCATGTCGTAATTCCAAATTATTTAGAATTCCACCCTTTTGAACTTGAATATCTTCCTTTCCAAAAACAGACGCTAAATTACTAAGTTTATCTTTATCTATTTCATTTTCTACAATTACAATTGCATTATTTATATCCCCACCTTTTATTAAGTTATTCTCTAGTAATTGTTCCAATTCATGAAGAAAACAAAAAGTTCTGGAAGATGATATTTCATTTTTGAAGTCAGAAATAGTGTTTAATTTTGCTTGTTGTATTCCTAAAATTTTGGAATTATAATCAATTTCTACTTCAACAGAAAAGTCAGATTTGGGAAGCGCTATATATTCCGTTCCACTTTGCTCGTCTGTATATTCAATTCTCTTACTTATTTCAAAAAATCTTTTTTCAGATGATTGTTCTTTTGTGCCTATTTCAGATATTTTTTTAATAAATTCTCTACTACTTCCATCCATTATTGGAACTTCAATATTATCAATTTCAATTATAATATTGTCAATTTCTGTACCGCTAATTGCCGCTAAAATGTGTTCAACAGTATTTATCTCTACACCATCCTTTCCCAAATTAGTGCTTCTGTCTGTCGATATTACATTTCTGACATCAGCTTTAATTTCAGGGGAGTTCTCCAGATCATTTCTTCTGAAAATAATTCCAGTATTTTCCTCTGCAGGAATTAAGGTTATATTGGAAAAAACTCCAGTATGAATTCCAACTCCAGAAAAATAAATTTTATTGTTTAGTGTCTTTTGTTTCATTATTGATTTTGGAATTCTTTTTTAATTATCTCCATTGATTTAACAATTTCTGGCAGTTTTTTAAATAAGATATATGACCTCTGAAAGTCTTTTATATTGAAGGCCATACTTCCTTGTACAACCTTTCCTTTTTCTGATATACTAGAAGCAATACCGCTATTTCCAGCTACCTTTACATTGTCTGCAATTGTTAAATGTCCTGCAATTGCACATTGTCCACCAATCATACAATTTTTCCCAATTTTAGTACTTCCAGCAACTGCAGTAAGAGCAGCAATTACAGTGTTTTCATCTATTTCAACATTGTGAGCAATCTGAATTTGATTATCCATTTTGACTCCTTTACCAATTTTTGTAGTTCCTAAAGTTGCTCTGTCAATTGTTGTGTTTGCTCCAATTTCTACATTATCTAAAATTTCTACATTTCCAATTTGAGAAATTTTTTGGTATTTATTTTCCGTATCTTGAGCAAAACCAAATCCATCCGAACCGATTACAACTCCGGAATGTAAAATATTATTTTCTCCAATTTTACACGAATTATAAATTTTTACTCCACTAAAAAGAATTGAATTATTTTTTATTTTTACATTATCACCAATAAAACAATGTGGAAAAATCTGAACATTTTCTCCAATTTCTACATTGTTCCCAATAAAAACAAAAGGAGCGATATATGAACTTTCTGAAATTATGCTATCATCTGAAATATGAGCTTTTTTATCAATTCCCTTTTTATTGAAGTTTATTTTACTATAGATTTCTATCAACTGAGAAAAAGCAGAATAAGCATCTTCTACATGAATTAAGGTAGTAGAAATTTCTTTTGTAGGTTTGAAATCTTTATTTACAATCACAGCTGAGGCTTCAGTTGTGTATAGAAATGAATTGTATTTCGGATTGGAAAGAAAACATAAATCTCCTTTTTTCCCTTCCTCAATTTTAGATATAGAATTTACTATAATTGATGAATCACCAATAACATTTCCTTGTAGAATATTCGCTATTTCCAGAGCGGTATATTTCATTTTGCAAACTTACTAATTCTTTTCTAGTAAACAAACTTTGGATAACAAAGGAAATATTTATTTACAGTTTTAGACAAAGCGTCAATATTAAATTGGTCAGAAGCTTCAGTTATATCTTGTATTAAACCATCTTTCATAAGGATATTTATTTTTGCCTTTCCTATTTGGTAGGTGTTATTACTTACTTTATGAGAAAAGACAAAGAATTTTACTTCATCTTCTGAAATATTCAGATGTTTCATTGCTTTCTCTCTCTCGTTTTTTATCTCATCATTTGTAAATGGGGTGTTCTGAATTTTTATTTTGAGAGGTTTCCTGTCTAGAATTCTCCCAGAAAGATTAGAAAGAATAAAGTCTTTTTCCTTTCTCCATTCTTTTAAACAAGCGTAAATATCATGGTCATCTAATTGGGAGAAATTTTCCAAAACAGATTTATCATTTTTAAATTCCGATAAAATAAATTTTTTGTTTAAAAATATTTTTAATGATTTAGTTGAGAAAATATTTTCTCCATTAATCATTAGTTCTTTAGCTCGTTTCAATATATTAATCAACATGTTTTCGGATGATAAAACTGTTTTGTGTAAATATACTTGCCAATACATCAATCTTCTGGCAATTAAGAATTTTTCAATGGAATAGATTCCTTTTTCTTCTACTACTAATTCGTCATTTACTACATCCAACATATTTATGATTCTTTCCGTTCCAATATTTCCTTCAGTTACTCCTGTAAAAAAACTATCTCTTTTCAAATAATCCAATCTATCCATGTCCAATTGAGAAGATACTAATTGATGAAGAAATTTTTTCGGGTAATTGTCGTTAAAAATTTGAATTGCCAAAGTTAGTTTTCCATCAAACTGATTGTTTAATTCCTCCATGAAAATAGAGGATAAGTCCTCATGACTAATATTTTCTACAATACTTTTTTCCAAAGTATGAGAAAAAGGACCATGTCCAATATCATGCAATAAAATAGCAATGTTTAAAGCTTCTTCTTCTTTTTCAGTTATTTCGTGCTCTTTATTTCTGATTTGAGAGATAGATTTATTCATCAAATACATACATCCTATTGCATGTTGAAATCGGGTGTGGTAGGCTCCTGGATAGACCAAGTAAGAGAGTCCAAGTTGAGAAATTCTCCTTAATCTTTGGAAATAAGGGTGTTCAATTAAATCGTAAATTATTCCGTGTTTCAGAGTAATAAAACCGTATATTGGGTCGTTTAGAATTTTATTCCGTTTTGTTTTATTCATTATAGGGCAAATAACGGATTATTTTTTGATTTTTGTAAAACTAAATAAATAAAAAGATGATATCGATACTTTGGATAGATGATGAAATAGAATTATTGAAGCCACATATTATTTATCTGGAAGGAAAAGGATATAATGTGACCCCGGTAAATAGCGGAAATGAAGCTTTGGAAATATTAGAAAATCAAAAATATACACTCATTTTTTTGGATGAAAACATGCCTGGACTTTCAGGATTGGACACATTGACAAAAATAAAAGAGAGTAATCCGACAATTCCGGTAATAATGATTACTAAAAATGAGGAGGAAAGTATAATGGAAGAAGCGATTGGTTCAAAGATTTCTGACTATTTGATTAAACCTGTTAATCCGAATCAGATTTTACTTTCTATAAAAAAGAATATTGATACAAACCGATTGGTTGAGGAACAAACGACTCGTAACTATCAAATGGATTTTAGAAATATTAGTATGTCCTTAGCTTCTTCACTAGATAGAATTGAGTGGAAGGATATTTATAAGAAGTTAATTTATTGGGAATTGGAACTTGAGAAATCGGAAGATGAAAGTATTGAAGATATTTTATCCATGCAAAAAACAGAGGCAAATTCTCAGTTTTTCAAATTTATAAAAAAGAATTATAAAGATTGGGTAAATGGTGATGATGCACCTTTACTTTCTCATAATTTAATTCGAAAAAAGGTAGTTCCGTTAATGGAGGATAATAAGCCAACTTATTTAATTGTAATTGATAATTTACGCTACGACCAGTGGAAAATAATTGAGCCTACTATATTGAAGGACTTCACACTATTGAAAGATGAAATGTATTACAGTATTTTACCAACTGCAACTCAATATGCCAGAAATGCAATTTTTGCAGGATTAATGCCATCAGAAATACAAAAAAGATTTCCTAATAAATGGAAAAATGATGAAGATGAAGGAGGAAAAAATATGTTTGAAGAAGATTTTTTTGTGGATCAATTACAAAGATTAGGAAAAGGAAGTTGCAAACATTCGTACACCAAAATAACAAATATTGAATTTGGAAGAAAAGTAATTTTTCGTATTCCAAATATGAAGGCAAACGATATTAATGTGATTGTTTATAATTTTGTAGATATGTTGTCTCATGCCAGAACAGATATGAAGGTAATAAAAGAATTAGCAGATGACGATTCTGCTTATCGTTCTTTAACGGCTTCTTGGTTTGAGCATTCTCCACTGAGAGATATAATGAAGCAAATTGCAAAACAAAAAGCGAATGTTGTTATTACAACCGATCATGGTACAATTAATGTGAACAAACCTTCCAAAGTAATTGGAGATAGAAATGTAAACGCTAATTTAAGGTACAAACAAGGTAGAAACCTTAACTATCAGGGGAATGATGTGTTGGCAGTTAATAATCCGGATGATTACTTTTTACCAAAACAGAATGTTAGTTCCAGATATATTTTTGCCAAAGAAGATTTGTATTTTGTGTACCAAAACAACTTTAATCAGTTTGTTAATTTTTACAAGAATACTTATCAGCATGGAGGTATTTCTTTAGAGGAAATGTTGATTCCTGTAGTGACTTTAAAAACAAACAAATAATTTATGAAAATTATTGTAAATTGCATTTCAGAATTGAGTGAGGCGGCAAAAGTTGTTTTATCTGAAATTAAAAGCAATAAAATAATTTGTTTTTATGGAGATATGGGAGTAGGAAAAACTACTTTTATAAAGGAAATTTGTAGAGTATTAGATGTTAAAGACAATGTAAATAGTCCTACTTTTTCTATTGTTAACGAATATTTAACTAGTAAAAAGCAAATAATTTATCATTTCGATTTTTACAGAATTAAAGATAAAAATGAGGCTTTTGATTTGGGTTATGAAGAATATTTATATAGTAATAATTTATGTTTGATTGAGTGGCCAGAAAAAGTAGAAGAATTATTGCCAGATAATATTGTTAAAATATTAATGACAAAGGATAATGAAAATAGAATAATTGAAACTTTAGACTAATGAAAAAAGGAAATGTATATGGTAGTTTCGGAATTCTTCCGAAAGAAGAAATGCTAGAAGTGAAACAAAATTTTCAGAGATTAAATATTGGGATTCCCAAGGAAAGTTCTTTTCAGGAAAATAGAATTGCAATTACACCATCTGCTGTATCACTTTTAACACATAATGGACATAAAATTATTATTGAATCAGAGGCTGGAAATCAAGCTAATTTTTCTGATGAAGAATATTCTAAGTCAGGAGCGAAAATTGTTTTCTCAAAAGAAGAGGTTTATCAATCTGATATTATTGTAAAGATTGAACCTCCGACAAAATCAGAGCTTAAACTTCTTAAAAAAGGACAACAATTAATTTCTGCAATTCAACTAAAAACAAGAGATAAAGAATATTTTGACACACTCCTTAAAAAGAATATTACTTCATTAGCAATTGAGAAGATAAAAGATAAAGAAGGGAAACTTTCTTTGTTAAGATGTATGGGAGAAATTGCAGGGACTACTTCTCTTTTAATTGCTTCTGAATATTTGAGTAATGTAAATGAAGGGAAAGGACTTTTACTTGGAAGTATAACGGGAGTTTCTCCAACTGATATTGTAATAATTGGAGCAGGAACAGTAGGAGAATTTGCAGCAAGAACAGCAATTGGACTGGGTGCAAATGTTCGTGTTTTTGACAATTCATTATCGCGTTTAAGACGATTACAACAATCCTTAAATCAAAGAATAAGTACTTCTACAATTCAACCAAAGAGTCTAAGAAAAGCATTGATGAGAGCAGATGTTGCAATTGGAGCTCTCAGAACAGGTGAAGGTAGAACTCCTTGTGTAGTTAGTGATGAAATGGTAGAAGGAATGAAAGAGGGTTCAGTTATTATTGATGTTAGTATAGACCATGGTGGATGTTTCGAAACTTCTGAAGTAACTTCACATAAATCGCCTACATTTATAAAACATGATGTTATTCATTATTGTGTTCCGAATATTCCTTCCAGAGTTGCTCGTACTTCCTCCATTGCTATTTGTAATATTATTTCACCTATTTTGTTGCAAATTGGAGAAGAAGGAGGTTTGGATAATTTGATAAAACAAGATAGAGGTGTTAGGAGTGGAGTATATACTTTTAAAAGTATGATGACAAATAAGACTTTAAGTAATCTGTTTCATTTTCCGTATAAAGATTTAGATTTAATAATTACAGCTATATAAATATGTTAAGACGATTTAAGTTTTTTGGAGTGGGAGCTCTTATTAGTATTATTTTTCTTTCTATGGGACCAGAGAATAGAATGAAAAAAGTTTTTTACGATTATATAGATTATTTTAATCCAGAAAAGAGAGTTGTTTCTCAACTTTCCTCTGCAGATTCTACAGTTTATTTTAATGAGATAGGAGAATCATCTTTAAATAAATTTTATGAAGGAGCTTGGGTAAATCATGAGTTAACTAACAAGGATTCTTATCCTCAGTTTTTTGTGATTGAAAACATTGTAGAAAATAAAAATGTAAGAGTTAGTATTAATTTTTATGATAGGGAAAAGAGGAAAGATTCTATTGGAGAACTGAAAATATTTACAAAATCTGAAATTGTATTAGTAGAAGAAGGGATTGAAATATCTTCTCGTTCTTACAAAAGTTATTTTTTATTAATTACAATGTTTTTAGTAATTATGATTCCAGTTAGTTTATTGGTCAGAAAATTAATACGAAAAAGAAGATTAAAAGATGAGTAAAATTAAGTCCACCAAAATGGTGGATTTTTTTATTTTTGCCACATATTAAAGAAACAAATATTTATGTTTGAAAGTTTATCAGAAAAGTTAGAGAAAGCGTTTAAAACCCTAAAAGGGAAAGGTAGTATTTCCGAAATAAATGTTGCTCAAACCATGAAAGAAATCCGTAAAGCCTTAATAAAGGCGGATGTGGATTTTAAAACTGCAAAATCATTTACCGAAAATGTAAGACAAAAAGCATTAGGACAGAAAGTTCTTACTGCTGTAGAACCAGGTCAACTTCTTACCAAAATAATGAAGGATGAGCTGACCGATTTGATGGGAAGTACTCATTCAGAAATAGATGTTAAGGGTAATCCTGCGGTTGTTTTGGTTGCAGGACTGCAAGGTTCTGGTAAAACTACTTTTACTGGGAAACTGGCTTTACTTCTAAAAAGTAAACATAATAAACGACCATTGTTGGTAGCTTGTGATGTGTATCGTCCAGCTGCTATAAATCAGATTGGAGTACTTGCCGAGCAAGTTGGTGTTGAACTTTATAAGGAAGAAGAAAATAAAAATCCTGTTGAGATTGCAAAAAATGCTATAAAACACGCAAAAGCAAACGGACACAACGTAGTAATTGTGGATACTGCTGGTAGATTGTCGGTAGACGAGAAAATGATGACAGAAATTGCAGAAGTTAAAAATGCAATAAATCCATCTGAAATATTATTTGTAGTAGATTCCATGACTGGGCAAGATGCTGTAAATACCGCAAAAGCCTTTAACGATATCCTTAATTTTGATGGAGTTGTGCTTACTAAATTAGATGGTGATACCAGAGGTGGAGCGGCACTTACTATTCGTTCAGTGGTAGATAAACCAATTAAATTTATTGGTACTTCTGAAAAAATGGATGGACTAGATATATTCCATCCAGACAGGATGGCTTCTAGAATTTTAGGAATGGGAGATGTTATCTCTTTAGTAGAGAGAGCTCAACAACAATTTGATGAGGAGGAAGCTAGAAAAATGCAAAAGAAAATTGCAAAGAATACTTTTGGTTTTGATGATTTCCTTACGCAGATTCATCAGATAAAGAAAATGGGTAACATGAAGGATTTAATGGGAATGATTCCAGGAATGGGGAAAGCAATGAAAGATGTAGATATTGATGATGATGCTTTTAAAGGGATTGAATCGATTATTCATTCTATGACTCTACACGAAAGACAAAACCCTTCTGTTTTAAACGGAAGTAGAAAAAAGAGAATTGCTGCAGGAAGTGGAACCTCTGTTCCGGAAGTAAATCAGTTGATAAAACAATTTTCTCAAATGGGCAAAATGATGAAGTTGATGCAGGGTGGAGGAGGAAAACAAATGATGCAAATGATGAAAGGTGGAGGAGGAATGCCTGGAATGAGATAAATGAATTATGATAATTTTAGACGGAAAAAATACAGCTAACGATATAAAAGAAGAAATTGCATTGGAGGTAACTTCCATTGTATCTTCTGGAGGAAAAGTACCACATTTATCTGCAATTTTGGTTGGAACTGATGGAGCGAGTGAAACTTATGTAAATGCTAAAGTGAAGGCTTGCGAAAAAGTGGGTTTTAAATCTACTCTTATTCGCTTATCAGAAGATGTTTCACAGGAAGATTTACTTGCTGAGGTGGAGAAAATTAACAAAAATTCGGATATTGATGGATTGATTGTACAACTTCCATTACCTAGTCATGTTGATGAAATGAAAGTTACAGAAGCTATTGATCCTGAAAAAGATGTTGATGGTTTTCACCCTTCTAATATTGGTAGAATGGTTTTAAATCTACCTACTTATCTCCCTGCAACTCCTGCAGGAATTTTAGAATTACTTAAAAGATACAATGTAGAAACTTCTGGTAAGCATTGTGTAGTTATAGGTAGAAGTCATATTGTGGGCTCTCCTATGAGTATCCTTATGGGAAGAAATACTAATCCAGGAAATTGCACTGTTACTCTTACACATAGTAGAACTAAAAATCTGCAGGAAATAACGAAAACAGCTGATATTTTAATTGTAGCACTTGGTAGGGTCGAATTTATAACTTCCGATATGTTAAAAGACGGAGTTTGCATTATTGATGTGGGGATAACAAGAGTAAAATCGGACAAAACAAAAAGTGGTTGGAAACTTTTAGGGGATGTTGATTTTGAAAATGTAAAACATATGTGTTCCTTTATAACTCCAGTGCCGGGAGGGGTTGGTCCTATGACGATTGCAATGTTATTAAAAAATACACTTCTATCATCTAAAAAATAAATATTGAATAAAACCCCCTGTTTAATATATTTATTATATGTTTGCAGATGAAAAATTGGGGTTGTTCCCAATACATTAACAAATATAAATTTAAAACAAACAATTATGGAAGGTACAGTAAAATGGTTCAATTCAACAAAAGGTTACGGATTCATCACAGGTGAGGACGGAACAGATTATTTCGCACATTTTGGAGAAATCGAAATGGATGGATTCAAAAAATTAGAGGAAAATCAAGCAGTTACTTTTGAAGTAGGTGATGGTGAAAAAGGACCAGTTGCTAAAAATATTAAAGCTGCTTAATTCAGATAAGATATAATTTAACAATGAACAAAATGAAAACGGACTCTCGAGTCCGTTTTTTTTATGCTATTATTTTTCCGTTTAGGATTATTTTGTCAATTACATTTTCTCCGAAACTATAAGGTAAATAGGAATAAGAAGGAATTTCTTTTGTAATAAAGAAATTAGCCTTTTTACCAACACAAATACTTCCCATCTCTTTTTCTAGTCCCATTGCATAAGCAGTGTTTATGGTAGTAGCGTTTATTACTTGTTCGGGAGTCATTTTCAGTTGTATGCATCCTAATGAGGCTACAAAATTCATGTTTCCACTTGGTGTAGATCCAGGATTATAATCTGTTGCAAGTGCAACTGGGAGTCCTGATTCCATCATTTTTTTTGCGGGACCGTAAGGAATTCCTAAAAAGAAAGAACAAGAAGGTAAAATAGTTGGCATACATTCTGAGTTTTTTAGTGCCTCATAATCTTCTTCTTTCATTTCCTCCAAATGGTCTACAGATAAAGCTCCTAATTTTACGGAAGCTTCCACTCCTCCAATAGAGTTAAATTGGTTTACATGTGTTTTGGCTTGTATTCCTAATTTATTTGCTGCTTCTAATAATCTACAAGTATCTTCTACTGTAAAATATCTTTTTTCACAAAAAATATCCACATAATCAGCTAATTTCTCTTCTGCAATTTTTGGTAACATTTCGTTAATTACCAAATCCATATAGCCTTCTTTGTTGTCTTTGTATTCTTTTGGGAGGGCATGGGCTCCTAAAAAAGTAGCTTTTATAGTTACTTCCGTATTTTCTTTTAATCTTTTTATAACACGGAGCATTTTTATCTCTGCATCAAGGTTGAGTCCGTATCCACTTTTTATTTCAATGGCTCCGGTTCCCATTTGTATCAGATTGTTTAATCTTTTTAAAGAGCTTTCGTAAAGTTCATCTTCAGTTGCATTTTGTAATTTTTCTGCAGAGTTTAATATTCCTCCTCCTCTGTTTGCTATTTCTTCATAAGATAGTCCGTTTATTCTATCTACAAATTCTCCTTCACGGCTGGCTGCAAATACTAAATGTGTATGGCTGTCGCAATATGATGGAAATACCATTCCTCCCTCTGCATCAATAATCTCGGTACTGTTCCAGTCACTTATTCCGTTCCAATCCTCCATGCTACCAAAAGAGCTAATTAGTCCATCTTCAATTTCTATAAAAGCATCCTTTATGGTATTAAGTTGTTTCATCTCTTCCCCCGCAACCCATTTTCTAGGAGTGCTTTCTGTCTGAATTAATTCAGAAATATTTTTAATTACTGTTTTCATATTGGGCAAAATTACAAAAATTAGGTCAATCTTTATTTATATATTTGCCTTATGGGAAATACTTTCGGTAAAATTTTCAGATTAACTACTTTTGGAGAGTCGCATGGAACTGTAATTGGAGGTATTATTGATGGTTGTCCTGCAGGGTTAGTGCTAGATTTTGATTTAATACAACATCAATTAGATAGAAGAAGACCAGGACAAAGTAAAATTACTACACAAAGAAAAGAAAGTGATAAAGTGGAGTTTCTTTCCGGGATTTTTGAAGGGAAAACTACTGGAACTCCTATAGGATTTATTATAAAAAATGAAGATGCAAAAAGTAAGGATTATTCTCATGTAAAAGATACTTTTCGCCCTTCTCATGCCGATTTTACTTATCAGAAAAAATACGGGATAAGAGATTATAGAGGAGGAGGAAGGTCTTCTGCTAGGGAAACTGTTAATTGGGTTGTTGCGGGAGCGGTAGCTCAGCAGATTTTATCCTTACAAGGAGTAGAGATAAAATCCTTTGTTAGTGCGGTAGGAACTGTGAAACTTAATAACTGCTATAAAGATATGGATTTAACTAAAATTGATAATAATTTGGTTAGATGTCCGGAAGAAGAAGTGGCTGATAAAATGATTTCTGAAATTGAAAGTACAAGAAAAAATGGAGATACTATTGGAGGGGAAATTACGGTAATAGCTAAGGGAGTTCCTGTTGGATGGGGAGAAGCTGTTTTTGACAAACTACATGCCGATATAGGGAAATCAATGCTCTCTATTAATGCAGTACACGGATTTAAATTTGGCTTTGGTGGAGTAGATATTTCAGAAAGTAAAGGAAGTGAGGTGAATGACATTATTGTAGATGAAAAAGGGATAACTAAAACAAACTTTTCTGGGGGAATACAAGGAGGAATAAGTAACGGAAACGACATTTATGCGGAAGTTTACTTTAAACCAGTGGCTACCATTATGCAAAAACAAAACTCAATAGACAAAGAAGGAAATAGGGTAGAAGTACAAGGTAAAGGAAGACATGATGCTTGTGTGGTACCAAGGGCAGTGCCAATTGTAGAAAGTATGATGGCTCTTACTTTAGTAGACCATTATTTAATAAGTAAAACGAATAAAATTTAGAACATGAAAAAACTAGCACTACACTGGAAAATAATAATTGGAATGGTATTAGGGGTAGTTTACGGCCTTATTGCCTCAAAATATGGATGGATAGATTTTTCAGATGATTGGATAAAACCTTGGGGAGTTATCTTTGTTAATCTACTAAAACTAATAGCAGTGCCTTTGGTATTTGCTTCTCTTATAAAAGGAGTTGCTTCCCTTTCGGATATTTCAAAGTTGAGTAGGATAGGTGGTAAAACCATTGCTATTTATTTAACTTCTACCGTAATAGCGGTTAGTATTGGTTTGCTACTAGTAAATACGGTAAAACCTGGAGATGGATTTCAGAAAGAAAAAGATAAAATTTTTTTTGTTTCTAGCAATGTGTTGAAAATTGACAGTTTAAGTATTGTTAAAAATTCTTTGGTTATTTATGATAGTGAGAATGTTGTCGTTCCAATATCAGATTTTAAAATTAATGAGGCTAACTCAGAAATTGAAGTGATTAATTCTGCTCTATTTGATACAGAGTTGAGGTTTACTTATAAGATATTCCCAATTAAACAAAATCAAAAACAAAAGGAAGGAACTGATGAAAAAATAGCTGATGCTGGAAATGTGAAAGATTCAGGGCCACTTCAGTTTTTAATAGATGTAGTTCCTACCAATATTTTTGATGCGGCAGCCGATAACCGAAATATGTTACAAGTTATCTTTTTTGCCATCTTTTTTGGTATTGCAATGGTAATGTTACCAGATGAAAAGACTACTTATGTAAAAGGTTTCTTTGATGGAATAAACGATATTATTCTCCAGATTGTAGATATTATAATGATGGCAGCTCCTTATGGTGTGTTTGCACTGCTAGGTGGATTGGTAGTTGAATTTGGAGCAAGTGCAGATTTGTTTATTGCTCTTGCAAAATATTCTGCTACGGTTATTTTTGGTTTATTACTGATGATTTTTGTAGTTTACCCTATTATACTTAAAATATTTACCAAAATGAAGTACAAAGATTTCTTTAAAGGGATAATGCCTGCTCAAATGTTGGCTTTCTCTACTTCATCTTCTGCTGCAACACTTCCTGTAACTATGGAAAGGTGTGAAGATCATTTGGGAGTTTCAGAGGAGGTTTCTTCTTTTGTATTACCTTTAGGTGCTACTATTAATATGGATGGAACTTCTTTATATCAGGCGGTAGCGGCCGTGTTTATTGCACAGGCCTATGGTATGGATTTAGATATGGGTCAGCAACTTACTATTGTACTTACGGCTACTTTGGCTTCTATTGGAGCTGCAGCGGTTCCAGGAGCGGGAATGGTAATGTTAGTAATTGTGTTGGGTGCTATTGGAGTTCCTGAAGAAGGATTGGCTCTTATTTTTGGAGTTGATAGAATATTAGATATGATGCGAACTGTTGTAAATGTAACAGGAGACGCTACAGTTGCAACAGTAGTTGCTTCTACTGAAGGACAGTTAAGAGAGGTTACTGAGGAAGAATTAATGAGTTAATGAAAAAAATTATTTTAATATTTCTGAGTTTTATTGTTTTAAATGCAAACGCTCAGGATTGCTTTGTTCAGAAAAAAAGCTCTCAAAAGAAAATTGATAAGCTTTATACAAAGCTATCTAAATATTCCTTTTCTGAGGTAAAACAAATCTTACAAAAGATAGAAAATAAAGAAGGGGAAACCTCTCAAGTATTTGATGTTTATGCCATGATTTATCATCTGAAAAAAGATGTAATTCAATCTCAGAAATACGCAAAGTTATGTCATACATCTTGTCCTGATAGTTTTGCTGTTTCCAATTACATTCTGGGAGAGTTAAGTTATAAAAGAAAAGATTATTTTAAAGCACTTATCTATTTAAAAAAATCTTTAGAAATCGGGTTGCTTCCTAGATTTTCTCATAATGCAAAATCCTTGATAGAATCCTCAAAAATCTATTCAGAATTATTGAAGGACACAGTTTCGTACAATCCAGTTTTGGTGAAAGGTATTTCTACTGAAGCAGATGAGTATTTACCTCTTATTTCCCCCGATCAGGAATTGGCTTTTTTTACCAGAAGATTTGAAAATAAAACCCATGGCATTCTGAATAAATATTCTGAAGTATTTGTTTATAGTGAGGGGGGGCTCGGGTCTTTTAATATTGGAAAAGAAATGCCTTTGCCTTTTAACAAAAATTCAAATGAAGGTGGAGCGACTATTACCATAGATAATAATGTGCTGTATTTTACCATTTGTAGTAAATTCAATTCCGGATATAACAATTGCGATATCTATTATGTGGAAAAGGTGGATGGTTTTTGGAAGAAGATAAAACCTCTTTCAATTGTAAATCTTCCTAAAAATTGGGAGTCGCAACCTACAGTTTCTTCAGATGGAAATTCCTTAATTTTTACTTCCGACAGGAAGGGAGGTTTGGGAGGGACTGATTTATATGTTGTCCGAAAAGATAAATATGGAAAGTGGACAGAACCTAAAAATTTAGGTCCAAATGTAAACTCCGAATTAAATGAAAAATCTCCTTTCTTACATGTAGATGACAAAACTTTGTTTTTTGCTTCCGAAAGATTTCCTTCTTTAGGAGGCTATGATATATTTACATCAAAATTAAATAAGAAGGGTTTCTGGAAAAAACCAAAAAATGTTGGTTATCCTATAAATACCAAAAATGATGAATTAGGAATGTTTGTTACTACAGATGGAAAAACGGCCTACTTTTGTTCTAATAAATTAGATGGAGTTGGGGGGTGGGATTTGTATTCCTTTGATTTGTATAAAGAAATTAGACCAGAAAGAGTTTTGTTTTTAAAAGGAGAAATAAGAGATGATAATGGAGAATTAATTGATAGTGTAAGTATGCAGTTTAAAAATCTTACTTCAAACGAAACTCAGGAAATTTTAGTTGAAAACGGAAAATATGTAAGTGTTATAAATTTAGAAGAAAATGATGACGTATTGATTACTTTTAACAAGAAGGACTATGCTTTTAATTCCCAGTATATTTCTTCCGAAAATTCAGATTTTACTACTCCTTCAGAATTAAATGTAGATTTTAATAGGATAGAGGATGGTAAATCTTTCAAGTTGAACAACATTTATTTTGATACAGATTCTTACGATTTGAATGAGGTGAGTAAAATAATTCTTGCTTCATTTGCAGAATATTTGGACAAGAATTATAGTTTAACGCTTTTAATTTCAGGACATACGGATGATGTGGGTGAGGATAAGAAGAATTTATTACTGTCTACACAAAGATCGAAAGCAGTTTACCAATTCTTAATTGATCATGGAGTGAAATATTCCAGATTGTCGTTTAAGGGTTTTGGAGAAAATATTCCTGTAGATAAAAATGATACAGAAGAAGGAAGATCAAGAAACAGAAGGACTGAATTTACAATAGTTGATAAATGAAAAAATCCCTTCTTTTGGAAGGGATTTCTATAGATTTTGTGAGAGAAGGATTATCTTTTTTCCTTAATTCTTGAAGATTTACCTGTTAATTTTCTTAAGTAGAATATTCTTGCTCTTCTAACTTTACCTTTCTTGTTTACTTCAATTTTATCAATTAGTGGAGAATTGAGTGGAAAAATTCTTTCTACACCAATTCCAGAAGATATTTTTCTGATTGTAAAAGTTTCGGTAGCTCCTGATCCTCTTTTTTGTATTACAACTCCTTTAAAAAACTGAATTCTTTCTTTATCGCCTTCAATAATTTTATAATATACTGTTAATGTATCTCCTGCCCCAAATTTAGGTAGGTTACTTACTAAGTTTAATTCCTGAGAAATTTGTTCTGTTAAGTTCATTTGCTTCTTGATTTTTGTTTTTCGAAATGGTTTGCAATATTACTAATTATTTTTTATAATACTAAAGAAAAATAAACAGAAAAATAAATATTTTATTTCAGTAAATCAGGACGAATATTTTTAGTTCTTTCCAATGCTTTTTCTTCTCTCCATTTGTCTATAAATTTTGGATTTCCAGAAAGGAGTACTTCAGGCACTTTCCATCCTTTGTATTCAGAAGGCCTAGTGTAAATTGGGTGAGAAAGTAAATTGTCCTGAAAAGAATCAGATAGAGCGGAGGTTTCATCTGAAATCGCTCCAGGTATTAATCTAACAATAGAATCGGTAAGTACAGCGGCTGCTAATTCTCCTCCTGTCAGAACGTAATCTCCAATAGAGATTTCCATTGTTATTAATTTCTCCCTTATTCTTTGGTCTATTCCTTTATAGTGTCCGCAAAGTAGTACCAAGTTTTTGGCAGAAGATAGTTTGTTACAAGTTTCTTGTTTTAAAGTTTGGGAATCAGGAGTTAGGTAAATTATTTCATCATAATCTCTTTCCGATTTGAGTTTTGAAATACAATCGTCAATTGGCTGTATGTTCATTACCATTCCTGATCCTCCTCCAAATTGATAATCGTCCACACTTTTTTGTTTGTTGGTGGAGTAGGGTCGGAGGTCGTGAATATGGATTTCCACAAAATTATTTTCTTGTGCTCTTTTCAAAATAGAGTGTGAAAATGGTCCTGAAAAAAAATCAGGAAATATTGTAATGATGTCAATTCTCATACGTCAAAAATACAAAACATATTTTGAAATAAAATAGGTTAAAATACATTAAAATACCGTACTGACAAAATGACAAACATAAATTATAAAACACATAAACTCAACAAGATACAGTTATTAAATAAATGTATAATATACTAATGTTAATTGAGATGAGTAATACTCTTAAATTTTGAAATTTAGTGAGTATGTCTGTAGTTTTAGTTGTAAATTTTAGCATAAAAAAAGAGTGTATCATTAAACGAAACACTCTTTTTTAAAAGATTAAGTAGTATCAGAATTTACTTAATATTAATTTTATTGTTGTATTGATTTCCATTAATATCGGTAGTATTTATAATGTAAATTCCAGACGAAAAATTAGAAGTGCTAATTGTTGCTGGTAACATTAAGTTGATATGATTTGAAACCATTTTTCCACTAAGGTCATAAATTTTAACAGAAGATAAATTTTTATTCCCTTCTATTTTAATGTTGTCATTGTATGAAAACATATTAATATTTTCCGAAACTGTAGTGATAGCGGTATTTACATTCTCATTTACAGTATGAGATGTTGTATACACATTATCTCCAGTATTTTCTTCATTCCCATTAGCTGTAACACTAGCAGCATAAAAATCTACAGTCATTTGTCCCGCTACAGGAGCTGTCCAATTTACAGTCCAAGTTTTAGTTGCAGAACCTAGTGTTCCACTACTTTTATGTGTAACAGAATTATTCCCATTTGCTAGTTTAGTTTGTGAAGAATTTGTGATTGTAAATCCTCCTACTTTCATGTTAAATGATTCTGCAGTAAGTTCAAAACCATATTTAGTGAAAGAGGGATGAGAAACTTCTACTGTTATTGTATAAGTGTCTCCAGGAATGTATCCTGTAGAAGGAATGTCAGTAGATATACTGACTGCACCTTGTCCACTATTTAGTGTTCCGGCATGGCACATAGTACAATTCCCTCCATCCATAGGAGAATTTGTTTTACCTCCTGGAGATCCTCCTTGAAATCCAATAATCATTTGTGGATACGATAAAATCAGTATTCCGCAAATTAAGCTTGTAAATAGTATTGTTTTTTTCATTAGTTTTAGTTTTCGACAAATTTAGTAATTATTTCTAACTTTTTAATCTCGGATCTAGTGCATCTCTTGATGCTTCAGCAATCATGTTATAAATTGTAATGGTAATAAATATAGCGATACCAGGAAAGATGATAAGCCACCACGCTTCTATGTTACCCCTTCCTAGATTTAGTAAAGACCCCCAAGTTACTACATCATCAGGAACTCCAATTCCAAGGAAAGAAAGTCCGCTTTCAATTAATATAGCAGATGCAATACCAAATGCAATACTTACAAATACCGGAGCCAGAGCATTTGGTAGTGCATGTTTAAAAATTGTTCTGATGGATGAGAATCCTAATGATTTTGAAGCTTGTACATATTCTAATGATTTTATTCTTAAGAATTCAGCTCTTGTAAATCTAGCAATTCCCGTCCATCCTGTAATTCCGATAATAACCATAATAATAGTAAGGCTTCTATCCATTATCGCTGTCACGGTTATAATTAATATTAGTCTTGGAATAGAGTTCAATATCTCAATTCCTCTAGAAACCATAGAATCAATTGGTACTGAAATTTCCGTAGATAACCATTTATTAGTAATTAATCTACTTGATAATCTGAATATATAAGTTATACCAAGTATGATAAGAATAGAAATTGTAAACTCTATCATTCCTTCTGAATTACTTTGAGAAAATCCATCTGAAATTGCATATTTTCTCTGACCAAAACCATAAAAGAATCCAAAAAACAAACCTATTAGAGTCATATAATATTTAACTCTTCTCATCTTTAAGTCTCTATCACCAAAGAATCCAGCAAAAGCACCAAGTATTATTCCAATAAATGAAGCAATACCCATAGAAATCAATCCAACTTTTAAAGCAATTCGAGTTCCATGAATTAAACCAGAAAGTAAATCAGCTCCTTTTCCGTCAGTTCCTAAATGATGTCGAAACCTAGTTGGAGAATCTATTAGTTCTCCTTTATGATTTGTAAATTCTTGTTTATCATTAGGAGATACATAATCATTATTTTCCTTATCAAAGAAGTCAACAGAGTATGGAATAGGAGTAAAAATAACACTTTCTAAATCTAATTTTCTCCAATCTGTAATATCATATTGTAATTTTTCTATTTCTCCAGTTTGAAGGTTCTTTATTTCAACTGTTGTTTTTTTGTCTTCAAAAGCAGGATACATTGTTACTCCTTTGTATACAGCATATAATGGCTGGTTATTTGCAATTAATGGTGCAAATCTTGCAATAAGAATTAGAGTACCTAATAGGTATAAACTAACTAATGCAATTTTATTTTTCTTAAACTGATTCCAAGCGTATTTTTGGAAAGAGAAATTAGTTGCATCTACTTTTTTCTTTGATGATAGATAGAAACCTATAATAGGCCCAACTAGTTCACCGAATCCTGGCCACATAATCCAACCTAATATAAATCCAACAATTAGTTTCTTTATTAGTGAAGATTTAAAATAGACTTCTTTTTTACTCTTAATATTTGAGGCAATAAGTACAGAAAGATTTACAGATAAAATACAGTATATAGATATATAAATTACAGATCTCTCTCCAATATAGATAGTGCTAAAAAATAGTGCATATAGTAAAGTTAAAATAGACGCTTTAATAATATCAGTTTTATTCTCTTTATTTATTATCATAGTTTTATTTATAAGAAATTCTTGGATCTACTACAGCGTAAAGCAAATCAGCAACTAAATAACCAATCATAGTTAGGAATCCAATTAGTGTGAAGAATGCAATAATCATTGGGTAATCATAATTTAAAATTGCATTAAACATTTCTGTCCCCATACCAGGTATAGAGAAGATTACTTCTATGATAATAGATCCCCCAACACACATTGGAAAAATTGCTGCAAAAACAGTAATAATAGGCAATAATGAATTTCTAAGTGCATGTTTTAGAATGACTTTGTTTTCTGAAAGTCCTTTAGCTCTTGCAGTTCGTATATAATCTTGAGAGACAATTTCAATCATTCCTACCCTCATAATTCTGCTTAAAAATGCAAAAGAACTATATGTGTATGTAATTAGTGGTAGAACTAAATAGGGCAGCTGATGTTGTATTCTTTCCCAATTAAAGATACTCCAATCAGGATTATAGTTTATAGGATCTTTAATTCCTGATTCCGGGAACCACAATAGTGTATCAGGGTTTGCAAAAAATAATAGTAGTACTGTACCAACAAAAAAGGATGGTAAGGAATACAACATAAATAGGACTAAAGATATTCCTTTATCGATCTTTGAATCTTTTTTGTAAGCAGAGTAAATACCAATAGGGAGACTAATTAAATATGCAATTAGGATAGATAAAAGAGAGAGTGTAAATGAGATACCTACTTTGTCCCATATTTTATTTTTAATTGGCTGTGAGTCTTTATAAGAAACTCCAAAATCACCTCTAATAATTCCTTTTCTTTTCGCTTCCTTACTATGAAATAAGTCTCCGAATACCCACCAATGATATTGAGAATTTATTCCGTACCAATTTATAGAAGGAATGTATGTTTTCCATTTTGTTGATTTTTTTGATAAACTTTCTCTTTTCTTGACAACTAGTTTGTATGGTGAAATTAATTCCGGGAAATATGTTTCCGCTGAGATTAATTTGTCAAGAATTTCATACTTTCCATTTACAAGTTCTTTTTTATTTTCTTCTAGTAATCCTACAATATTAAATCCAATTTGGTTTAGTGCTTCGTTAACTTTGTTTTTATCTAATGTTGTATCTTGTTTACACATTGATTCTATATCAATATTCTGTTGTTCCTTTTGTAATTCTAATAAAGATTTGTAATATTTGTTTACTGCTGACCAGTTACCAAATTCATGTATCAATCTTTCTAGATTTTCCCTCTGATCTCTATCTTGTACTTTGTATAGTGTATCGCAAGAGGCCATGTCAGAAACACTGAAATAAAATAAAGGTAAATCTAGTCCCCACTTTTTTCTTAGTTTTTGTTTATCTTTTTTTGCTGTTCCAGATTGTTTTTCGGCTCCTCCTTCATTACCTGCTGCTTTGGTTAGCGACTCTACTGGATCTCCAGGTGCATTTATACTTATAATAAATGCAATTAGTGAAATTGCAATAATCATGGGTATAAATGCTAATAGTCTTTTTAAGGTGTATTTTAACATAGTTTTACTTTTCTCCGGTTGTTGGAACTAGATTTTTATTATTTATTTTTAGGTTATTTAGAATTACACCCGGACGTTCTGTATACATATTCCTGTTGTCAAATCGTTTACTTATAGCAATTTTATTTTTAGATGCATACATAAATACATAAGGTTGTTCATCATAAATTTTTGCTTGTAATTTCCAAAGCGCTGCTTTGTGTTTTTCATATTCTAAAGAGCTATTAGCTTCCTTAATATAGGAATCCGATTCTGCATCTCCAAAACCACAAAAATTAGAACCTTTTGTTACCCATGATGTTGTATGCCATAACTGCATAGGATTAGAATAGGAAGCGGAACCTCCCCATCCACCCATCATGGCATCAAACTTATGTTCTTGTGCATTCTTGTAAAATAAAGTGAAATCCATTGGAGTTGGAATTGCATCTACTCCCGCTTTATACATACTCTCTTTAATCATAAGCACGATTTCTTTAGATATTGGTGAGCTCATATAACTTAATTTAAACGACATCTGTAGTTTTTCTCCATCTACAATTTTATCTCTTATATTATCACCATCTGTATCAATCCACCCTGAGTTATCTAACATCTTTTTTGCTTTTTCTATATCTAGTGGAATCAACTTTAATGTATCATTATAAGTTCTTTTTAGAGGTGATATTTCAGCTGCTTGCCTTGATGCTTTTCCGTCTAGGATTACTTCAATAATGTCATCAACTGGAATTGTGTATGCAATCGCCCTTCTTACTTTTTTATCTGTGAAGAACTTTTTAAATTCAATACCATCAGGTTTACAATTAAATCCCATGTAACTATAGGCATATCTATCAATATAATCTGAATCGTAGTTATTGTTAAAATATTCTCGTTCTCTTAACTTTTGGAAAGATTTCGTTCCAATTCTGTTAGAGACATCTATTTTATTGCTTTTTAATGATAGATAAACAGCCGCATCTTCTTTAATAATTTTAAAAATAATTTTATCGGGATAATTTTTATTATATATAGATTCACTCCCTTCTCCCCACCAATCTTTTTTCTTATTTAATATTATATATTCATCCGTTTCCATTGTTGTTACTTGATACGCTCCTAATCCAACTAATTTTTTCGGAATATAAGAATTATCATCACTATTATATTTTGTGAAATATTCTGATATTTCTTCTGTTGCATAATTCTCATCAAATTTTTCGTCCAGAAGATTTGCAAAACTAACATTATCTAGAATTTTATTTGGATCCCAAAATGACTGTTGTTGAAGATATAACTCTGAAAATATATACTGATTATCCACATGAAGTTGTTGTGCCTGCATTGTAAATTTTAGTGGATTATTTTCGTCTAGTTTAATAGATTTAATAACGGTACTATAATTTGATCTTATTTGAGTATTATTAGTTAAAGGACATATCATGGTTTTAACAGAAAACTCCACATCTTTTGCAGTTAACTGATTTCCGTCATCCCATGTTGTTCCATCTTTAATAATATAAGTATATTCTAATCCATCTTCTGATATTTCCGGCATACTTTCTACAAGTGTAGGTATATATTCTAAAGTTTCAAGATCTAGTTTAATAAGTGTTTTCTGAGTGTATTGAAAAATAAAAGTTCTAACAGCTGAATTGGAATTAAATGGATGTAGTCCATCTGGCCATATTGAGATATGTTGAATTACAATATTATCATCTCCTCTTTCTTTTATACAAGATTGTAAAATTAAGAAACTCAAAATTAGGATAAATATTTTTTTCATTATGTTTAATTTCTTTGCAACGCAAATATAATATTTGAGTTGAGTTTATCGTATTAAAAATAGAAAAAAATAAATTGGAAAAAATAATTGTGAGTAAGTTAGATTGTAATACATTTGCAATCCGAAAAAAATAGTTCTTTTTTTATTACAGAAAAACATTGGAGAGGTGCCAGAGTGGTCGATCGGGGCTCCCTGCTAAGGAGTTGTGCCTTTACGGGTACCGGGGGTTCGAATCCCTTCCTCTCCGCTTGAAAATAAAAAGTTTATCTTTTTGTTTCTGATTGTAAAACTTTTTTACTTTTGCAATCCATTTTTCGGGGTATAGCGTAGCCCGGTTATCGCGCCTGCTTTGGGAGCAGGAGGTCGCAGGTTCGAATCCTGCTACCCCGACACTTTTCTCCCCGAAAATCACAGATTTTCGGGGTATCACACTGGTAAATGAGTAGACTTACAACTTAATTTTCAATCCTGCATTAAAGAAATATCCATCTAGTGGAGCCCATACTTCTGTAAATTGAGGACTTGTTATTACATCTACACTAGATTTGTAATTTGATTGCCTAACATCTGTAAAATTTTCAGCATTAAGGAAAATCACAAAATTGTTAATAGTACGCTCTACAATCACTCCTGTTGTAAAAAGGCTTTTTGTAATCGATTCATCAATTAGGAATTGGCCTGATTTATAATCATAATCCCAACCAATACGCCATTTGTTATCTACTACAAATAATAAATCTCCTTTAATACTATGCTTAGGAGTAAGGTTAAGAGAGTATTTGTTCTCTCCATTCTCCAAATAAGCGTCTGTATAAGTGTATCCGAAAAACCAAGTGAATTTTCCAACAGTTAATTTTATTTGAGACTCAAATCCTTTAGAGAATAAAGAGTCGTATACTTGTTCATAAAACATGTTGTCAGTATAGAGATTAATATTCCCTTCATTCAATGTTATTGGATTATCAATTACATTATAGAAGAACATCTGATTTAATGATAGAAGAACATTATCCAATCCAAAAGTAGATTGGTATTTAAAATCAATATTGCTACCATAAGATTCTTCTGCAATTAAGCTTTCAAAATCCACAGCTTTCACATTTCTGTATCCGTAAGCTTCTGCTTCCTCATTAAATAGGGTAGGCATTCTGTATCCCATTCCTCCTCCAAGTCGGATAGATAGTTCAGGAGTTAATTTATATAAAGCAGATATTTTTGGTAGCACAAAGTTTTGCCCATCATTTTTTGATTGAAAAGCTGAAGCATCTACTTTATCTGCTCTTAGTCCACTTTCTACAGATAATTCATCTGATATGTCCCAAAGATGATTTATGTATAATCCAAGAGTGCTATATTCCTGATTTCTCAATTGTTGAGCAAGGTAATTATCTTCAGAAAACACATCAGAGAGAGCATTTAATCCAAAATTAATATTTTGTGTTTCTTTATTAAAATTAAAATTTAGTTCCGTAAAACTGTTGAGTTGATTACCTCCAAATGTGGTAGAAGTACCCAAAACATTCTCATCAATATTAATGTATCTATCAAAGGAAGAAAAACTATTTTTTAGCGTGATTGTGTTAGTTGTACCTAATTTATATTTTACTGAAAACTGAGTAGTAAAACGACTACTCTCTTGATCATCTAAAAAATAAGGACTAGAAGTATTTTGATTATTTATTTTACTCATAGATCCTCCTTTTCTGTTTTCTTTAGAAATAGTTGATCCAAAATATAAATTGGTTTTCTTATTTGGATTGTAAAATAGTTTTGGATTAAAGTTAAATTTTGATACTTGAGCAATGTCGGAAAAACCATCTTTATCTGCATCATAAGGATTGTGAATATGCATGGAAGCTAAATTAGTAAACCCCCATTTCCCAAATCTCCTGGAAGTAAAAGCATTAAAATCCCTTGCTCCAATATGAGAAAGGTTAATATGCAGAAGGGTTTCGTCTTTATCAGCTTTTTTGGTGAGTAAATTAATTACTCCTGAAATAGCTCCTCCACCGTAAAATGTAGATGCAGGACCTTTTATATACTCAACTTGTCTTAAATCCAAAGGTGGAATTTGCAAAATATCCAAACTCCCAGAAAATCCGCCATAAAGTGGAAATCCATCTTTTAGCATTTGAGTATATCTTCCATTCAATCCCTGAATTCTGACTACTGCTCCATTCGATCCAGCAGCTGTAGTTTGCACTTGAATACCAGTAGAATGCGTAATCAAATGGGAAATTTTACTTGACTCCATGCTGGCGGCTTCATCTATTTCTTCAGTTAATACTTCTGTTCGGGTAGGTAAGTTGGAAACCGTTCTATTTCCTCTTGTTGCTTCAATAATTATTTCATCAATTTCAGTATCGTAAGCAGAAAGTAAAACTGTATGGACCTTTTTACTTTCAATTGGAAAGTTTAATATCAATTTTTCATCTTCATATCCGATAAAAGTAATTACAATAGTTTGATTACCATTAGGTATATTGTTAAGAGTTGCTAATCCATTTACATCTGTACTAACTCCATTAGTTGTTCCTTTTAGCAGGATAGTAGCTCCGATTAAAGTTTCATTAGATTCAGAATCCAATACTTTTGCCTTAAAATAATTTTGTGCATTTGTAATTGTTGCTAAAGCAACTAATATAAGTGTTATTATTATATTTTTCATTTTATGATTTTTGCCATTAATAATTCATCTTCATATTTTCCATTAACTAAAAAAGCATTTCTTTTTATTCCTTCTACTTCAAATCCTTTTTTTTGATAGAGGGATATAGCAACTTTATTTTTTTTTGAAACTTCTAATTCCAATCTAGTTATTCCATTATTAATTGCATATTCTTCTATTGTATTCATTAATTTAGTTCCATAGCCTTTACCTGTGTATTCTTGTAGAATTGCTATTGCTAAATTCATGCAATGTTTTTTTCTGTTTGCAGTAAAAATATTTCCAAAAACGTAACCTACTAGTTTTTTATTATCCTCAAGTACAAAAGTTAAAACTCCTCTTTCTAACTGCTCTTGTATATTTTTTTTTTGATGTTCAATTGTTCTTTTACGCTCACCTTTTTCATAAAGTAAAAAGGTAGTCTCAGTATCTAACTTATTTAACAGATTTAAGAGGTTCTCAGCATCTCCAGTTTTTATTTTTCTTATTTTCATATTTTATTCTCTAATCTATTTTCTCACATCTAAATCTAAATATCTCTTGATTTTACATGCAGGTCCATTTGTGGAAAAGGAATAATAATTTTATGTTTGTTAAATTTTCTGAAGATAATTTTTCTTATATCACTTTTTACCTTTTCGATAGTGAAAATGTTTTTACTATAAAAATACAGTTGAAAATCCATTGATGAATTACCAAAGTTTACCAAGCGTACTTCTTTAAATTCACATTCTGAAAACTCTAAATGTTCTACAGCACTTTCTTCAAGTGTTTTAATAACCAAATCTACATCACTTCCATAAGATACTCCAACATCAATTTTGAATAGTGTTTTTTGTGTTTGATGACTCCAGTTAATTACTTTATTGGTCGTAATTAAAGAATTGGGTATAATTACAACTATTTGTCTTACATTCATTCCCTTTGATGTTCGTAATCCTATTTCTTGAATAATCACCCTATCTCCATCTATTTCTAAAATATCACCCACCTTTACCGAATGTTCGAAAAGTAATATGATACCTGACAACATATCGTTAAAAGTTTGCTGAAGCCCCAACCCAATACCTACTAGTAGTGCGGCAGAACCCGCTAACAGAATAGTTAATTTTATTCCCAATGCTTCCAACATTAGAGTAATTGCTATTATCCATATCAAATATTTTATAATTTGAAATAATGCAAAAGCACTTCCGTCATCTAGTTTATGAAGTTTCTTTTTATTGAATAATGCTTTGCTAATTAACCATAAAACTAGTTTTGTAATAATAACAATTACAATTACAGTAGTTAAATTAAAAATAGACAGTGAATTATCATTGAAACTAAATATTTCAAAATTAAAAAAATCAGTTATTGTTTCCATTAGTTATATTATTAATTAAATTTACATATTCCTTCTATACTGACCTCCAACTTCAAACAGTGCATTAGTGATTTCTCCTAAAGAACACACTTTTCCTGCTTCTATCAATACTTCAAATAGGTTCTTGTTTTGTACTGCAGCTTCTTGTAAGTTACTTAACAAGCCTGCCGATTTATCTTTACTGTTTTTGTGTAACTGTTTCAGCATAGTGATTTGGTATTTTTTTTCTTCTTCTGTTGCTCTAATTACTTCCTCAGGAATAATAGTAGGGGAACCCTTTTTATTTAGGAAAGTATTCACTCCAATAATTGGGAATTCTCCTGAATGTTTTAAGTGCTCGTAATGTAAACTTTCCTCTTGTATTTTACTTCTTTGATACATAGTTTCCATGGCACCTAATACTCCACCTCTTTCCGTTATTCTGTCGAATTCAGTAAGTACTGCTTCTTCTACCAAATCGGTTAATTCTTCTATTATAAAAGCACCTTGAATTGGATTTTCGTTTCTAGCCAATCCTAACTCTTTATTTATTATAAGCTGAATTGCCATTGCTCTTCTTACCGATTCCTCAGTAGGAGTAGTTATAGCTTCATCATAAGCATTGGTATGTAATGAATTACAATTGTCGTAAATTGCATATAACGCTTGTAATGTAGTTCGGATATCGTTAAAATCAATTTCCTGTGCGTGAAGGGAGCGACCAGAAGTTTGAATGTGGTATTTAAGCATCTGTGCTCTTTTGTTGGCTCCATATTTATTTTTCATGGCTTTTGCCCATAACCTACGAGCAACTCTCCCAATTACTGCATATTCTGGGTCAACTCCATTACTGAAGAAGAACGAAAGATTAGGTCCAAATTCATTGATGTCCATTCCTCTACTTAGGTAGTATTCCACATAAGTAAATCCGTTAGCAAGTGTAAATGCCAATTGCGAAATTGGATTGGCACCTGCCTCCGCAATATGATAACCTGAAATAGAAACAGAGTAGAAGTTTCTCACTCCATTATCAATAAAATATTCTTGTACATCACCCATCATTCTTAACGCGAATTCAGTAGAGAAAATACAAGTATTTTGCGCTTGATCTTCTTTTAGAATATCGGCTTGTACCGTTCCTCTCACTTTGGTTAAAGTAGCTGCTTTTATTTTTTGGTAGATGTCGTTTTCCAATACTTCATCTCCTGTTACTCCTAACAAATAGAGTCCTAAACCATTGTTTCCTTCTGGTAATTCTCCTTGGTATTTTGGTTTTTCAATTCCTTTGTTTTTGTAGATTGTTGCAATGGTATTTTCTACTTCTTTTTCCATACCGTTTTCTTTGATGTATTTTTCACATTCTTGGTCGATTGCTGCATTCATAAAGTAGGCCAATAGCATGGGTGCGGGTCCGTTTATGGTCATACTTACGGATGTCATTGAATTAGCCAATTCAAAACCAGAATATAGTTTTTTCAAATCATCCAAACAACAGATGGAAACTCCTGCATTTCCAATTTTTCCGTATATATCAGGGCGATCTCCTGGGTCGTTTCCGTAAAGGGTTACCGAATCGAAAGCAGTAGAAAGTCGTTTGGCAGGCATACCCAAACTTACTAGGTGAAAACGCTTGTTTGTTCTTTCAGGTCCTCCTTCCCCAGCAAACATTCTTGTTGGGTCTTCTCCTTCTCTTTTAAAAGGAAATAATCCTGCAGTATAAGGAAATTCTCCTGGAACATTTTCTTGTAGTTGCCATCTTAATAAATCTCCCCAAGCTTCATATTTAGGTAAAGCAATTTTAGGAATAGATGAACCAGATAGGGAAGTAGAGTCTGTTTGTATAGAAAGTTCTTTGCCTCTAACTTTAAACTTAAAAACTTTCTCTTTATATTTTTTTTGTACTTCTTCCCAACTATCAATTAATATTTTGTTTTTAGGATGTAAATCAAGTAGTAGAGATTTGTATTCCTTTTTTATTTGAGAAATTGCTTCTTCTGATGCGTCCGATAGTATATCTAATGAAGTTTGAAGTGCATATAGTTTTTGTGCAATGTCTTTTTGCTCAGTAGCCCATTTGTCGTAAGCTCTGTTATTTTCTGATATTTCTGATAAGTACCTAGTTCTGTTTGGTGGAATAACAAAAATCTTCTCGCTCATTTCATCTGTAATCTCAAAAGAGGAATTAAAGTTTCCTAATTCTTTTTCTGAGAATTTATCCATTATTGCTTTGTAAAGCGAGTTTGCGCCTGGATCATTAAATTGTGAAGCTATAGTACCATAAACAGGCATGTCTGCTACTTTCTCATCAAACCTTTGGTTGTTCCTTTGGTATTGTTTTTGTACATCTCTAAGTGCGTCTAAGCTACCTTTTTTATCAAACTTATTGATGGAGATAAGGTCTGCAAAGTCCAGCATATCAATCTTTTCCAATTGAGTAGCAGCACCATATTCTGGAGTCATAACATAAAGGGAAACATCAGAATGTTCTAAAATTTCAGTATCAGACTGGCCAATACCAGAAGTTTCTAAAATTATTAAATCATAGTTAGCTACTTTTAAAATATCTAGCGCATCATTTACATGAGCTGAAAGCGCAAGGTTCGCTTGACGAGTAGCCAAAGAACGCATATAAACATTATCTGATTTTATGGAATTCATACGGATTCTATCCCCAAGTAGAGCTCCACCAGTTTTTCTTTTTGAAGGGTCAACAGAAACAATAGCAATATTTTTTGTTGGAAAATCAATAATAAATCTTCTGACAAGCTCATCTACCAATGAGGATTTACCAGCACCACCAGTACCCGTAATACCAAGCACAGGAGTTTCTGACTTTATAGCAAGTTCTTTAATTTCAGCTAGGATAGAGGAGTGCTGCTTTGGGCAGTTTTCTGTAGCAGAAATCATACGAGCAATAGCATTTACATTTTTACTTTCAATATCAGCAATTCCACCTTCTAATTTTTCTCCAACTAAAAAGTCTGATTGTTTGATAAGATCATTTATCATACCTTGTAATCCCATAGATCTACCATCATCAGGGTGATAGATTTTTGAAATTCCATAATCTTCTAGTTCTTTTATTTCTTCTGGAAGAATAGTACCTCCACCACCAGCAAATATTTTTATATGAGTTGCCTTTTTTTCTTGCAATAGGTCGTACATATACATTAGGTATTCTGTATGTCCACCTTGGTAGGAAGTCATAGCAATAGCATTTGCATCTTCTTCAATAGCACAGTTTACTACTTCTTCTACACTTCTATCGTGTCCCAAATGAATTACCTCACATCCTGTAGCCTGTATAATACGCCTCATTATATTGATGGCAGCATCATGCCCATCAAAAAGAGAAGCAGCAGTAACAATTCTTACTTTATTTATTGGAGTGTATCTTTCTACTTTTTCCATTTTCTTCATTTAATTCAGATTGCAAATTTACATTTTTATTAGGATTTGAGAATTAACAATTAATTTGATATTTTACCAAAACAAAACCATTTTCAAAATGAATAGAATTCTACCACTTTTCTTAGGGCCTAGTAAGTTTTGGTGGAGTTGGTATAGCGACATTAACAGCAGGTCAACAAAATACTGATTCATATGACAGATTAACTGTTGTCTCAAGTATTGTGTGGAATGGAATGTCTCTTAATCTTTCATAAGATTGTTTTGTTACATTAATTAATTCTGTTGGATGTGATAGTATTGCACATCTAAATCTGACTATTACAAATACAACAAACCTTTTAGATATGTCAGACAAAAGGAACTTAGTTAAGGTTACCGACCTTTTAGGACAAGAAACCTTTTAGAAAAAACACCACTCTTTTTTACATCTATGATGAGGGAACTGTTGAAAAGAAGTTGATTATTGAGTAAGCTAGATATTATTACATAGTTCGTTAAGAAAAAAAAATAGCTTAGAGAATCTATTCCAATTCCTTTTGTATAATTATAATAAATAGTGTGTCCTATACTTTTTAACTACCCACCAACTCTTTTGTAGTTATATCCTTCTTTTTTAAGGATTTCCATTACTTTATCTCTTACATTCCCTTGGATAATTATTTCTCCATTTTTAGCAGATCCGCCAACACCACATTTGGATTTTAATGTTTTACCGAGAGTTTTTAGATCTTCTGTTGTGCCTATAAAGTCTTTAATAATTACAGCTACTTTCCCTGCTCTATGTTTGTCAACACAAACTTTTAACTGTTGTTCGTTATTTACTAGTGTCTCCTGTTCCTCATTTTCATATTCGTAATCAAAATCAGGATTTGTAGAGTACATTACTCCTTTTCTATTTTTTTTATTTTTCCCCATATGGCATAGCTATTTTTAATGTTTTTGGCAAAAGTTTAATATGGAGTGGATTTGTTGTAATTAATGGTTCTCCATCTAAATGCACTAAAGTATCTGTAGTGTTTATTTTCATGTATTCAGTCTGTATAATCTCAACATATTTAGATAAGTGAACTTTTCCAATTGCAACTTTAAATAAAAATAATGGAATTTTCCATTTTGGAAAACTCTTAACTATAACAAAATCTAAAAGCCCATCTTTAATATCGGCAATAGGAGAAATTTTTGCATCATTCCCATATTGACTGGCATTTGCAAATGAAATTAGAAATGCTTCTACTTTTTTATTTCTTCCATCATAAGTAATTTCATATTCTCTAGGTTTATAGTTCAGTTCTTTTAAAATGAGTTTTAGATAATTCATAAAACCTCTTTTTTTTAAACCAGAAAATAATTTTGCAATATGTGCGTCAAATCCAACACCTGAAACATTTATAAAAGGTATTCCATTTGCAGTACATGAATCAATACTTTCAATACAAATATTATTGAGCTGTTTAATTGCCTCTTTAGTTTTTCTTTTCATTCCTAAGTGATAGGCAAATCCATTCCCAGAACCACAAGGAATTACTCCAAGGGCAGTATTGCTGTTTATTAGAGATTTTACACATTCATTTACTGTCCCATCACCACCAACAGCAACCACTATATCAAAACCATCAGAAATAGCTGATTGACTTAATCTAGTTGCATCTCCAGCTGATTTTGTATAAACAATTTCAAAATCATGTTTAATATGATTATTAATATGATTTTCTATTCCCTTTTGTTTTCCAGTTCCAGAGACTGGATTAATAATAAACCTAATCCTCATATTGTAATTTATTATTTAGCATTGTAAGTCTGAATAAGAATCCAAAGAATTTACTAGTGTAATTATTCGAAATTTCAAGAATGTATTTCATTTAACAAGAGCAATTATTGTCGCCACAATTGTCGTTATTTTTAAATTTTACAACTAAATAATAGAGTGCAAACCCTAGAATTATTGTAATTGAAAATTCTTGCCAATTCATCTTCTAATTTTTTAACAAAGTAAAGAAAATATTAAGTAGTTTTGGCACCAAACAAAAACTAAAAGATGCTGTTCAACCGAAAAGACATTTCAGATACAGAATTATTAGAATTATATAAAGCGATTCTAAAGCCAAGGTTAGTAGAAGATAAAATGATGATTTTACTAAGGCAAGGTAAAATTTCAAAATGGTTTTCTGGTATTGGTCAGGAAGCAATTTCAGTTGGCGTAACTTCTGCTTTGGATATGGATGAATACATTCTTCCAATGCACAGGAATTTAGGAGTATTTACTACTAAAGATGTTCCATTAGAAAGATTGTTTTCTCAATTTCAAGGAAAAGCAAATGGTTTTACAAAAGGGAGAGATAGGTCGTTTCATTTTGGAACTAAAGATCATAATATTGTTGGTATGATATCGCATTTAGGTCCTCAATTAGGTGTAGCTGATGGAATTGCATTGGCAAACAAGTTAAAAGATAATAAAAAAACTACTGCAGTTTTCACTGGTGATGGAGGTGCAAGTGAGGGTGATTTTCATGAAGCATTAAATGTTGCAGCTGTTTGGGATTTGCCGGTAATTTTTGTTATTGAAAACAATGGTTATGGGCTTTCAACTCCAAGCTCTGAGCAGTTTAGATGCAAGCAATTTGCTGATAAAGGAATAGGATATGGAATAGATGCCTATACTATTGACGGAAACAATATATTAGAAGTTTATAAGGCGGTTAAGGATATAAAAAATCAAATAGCAGAAAAGCCAAAACCTGTTATTTTAGAATGTATGACATTCAGAATGAGAGGACATGAGGAGGCATCAGGAACTAAATATGTGCCAAAAGAATTAATGGAACAATGGGCTAAATTAGATCCTCTTGAAAATTATGAGTCCTTTTTATTGAAAGAAAGAATAATCACAAAATCAGATATAGAATCTTTAAAAAAGAAGATAAAGAATGAGATAAATATTGCTTGGGCTACAGCAGAAAGTGAGCCAAAAATTCAATCAACTCCAGAGCAAGAGTTAGCTGATATTTACGCTCCTTTTAATGAGAAAATTATTCATCCTTCAGCTAATAAATCTGAGAAAAGATTAATTGATGCAATTTCTGATGGCTTAAAACAATCTATGCAAAAACATGATAATTTAGTTATTATGGGGCAAGATATTGCAGATTATGGAGGTGTTTTTAAGATAACTGATGGCTTTGCTGATGAATTTGGAAAGCACAGGGTTAGAAATACTCCAATTTGTGAGTCTGCAATTGTAAGTGCTGCTTTAGGACTTTCAATAAATGGCTATAAAGCAGTTATGGAAATGCAATTTGCTGATTTTGTAACTTCTGGTTTTAATCCAATAATAAATAATCTTGCAAAAACCCATTATAGATGGGGAGAAAATGCTGATGTAGTTGTAAGAATGCCTACTGGAGCTGGAGTAGGAGCGGGTCCTTTTCATTCGCAATCAAATGAAGCTTGGTTTACTCATACTCCTGGATTAAAAGTAGTTTACCCTGCCTTTCCTGCAGATGCAAAAGGACTTTTAAATGCATCCATTAATGATACTAACCCAGTGATGTTTTTTGAGCATAAAGCACTTTATAGAAGTTTAAGTGAAAATGTTTCAGATGATTATTTTACTACTGAAATTGGTAAGGCAAACCTTTTAAAAGAAGGAAATAATATAAGCATTATTACTTACGGAATGGGGGTTCATTGGGCATTAGAAGTGCTGAAAAATAATCCTGATATTTCTGCTGATTTAATTGATTTAAGAACATTAATTCCTTTAGATCAAGATGAAATTTTAAATTCTGTTAAAAAAACTGGAAAGGCAATTGTGTTGCATGAGGATTGTATGATTGGAGGTTTTGGTGCTGATATTTCTGCAATGATTTCTGATGAGTGTTTCGAGTATCTTGATGCTCCTGTAAAACGTTCAGCTTCATTGGATACGCCTGTGCCTTTTGCTGATGATTTAGAGGGTGAGTTCTTGGCAAAAAGAAGATTTGAAACTCAGTTAAGAGAGTTATTAGCATACTAAAACCCTATCATTTTCACTTATCTGAAGGCTATCTGAGAAAAAAACGCGATATTTGTAGCTTAAAAACAAGTAATAAGCATCTTTTTTATGAAAATTTATTCATTTATAAATACAAAATTTATGGTAATTATATTGCTGTTCATTTTTACCTTTAGTTCTTGTATCACTAATCGTGATTTAGAATATATTAGATCAAACAAGGAAATTAAAAAAGCGAAAGCAAATAAGCAAGACTATCGCTTACAGCAAGGAGATTTAATATCTGTTCAAATAAGCACAACTACTCAGCAACAGCATGATTTCTTTAATAAAGAAAATACTTCAAATTCTCAATTAATGATTCAAAATCCATATTTGTATGGGTACATTATTAATGAAGAAGGAAATTTAGATTTACCATCTTTTGGAAAAGTAAAAGCTGCTGGTTTTACTCTAAGAGAATTAGAAAATGTTATTAAAAACATAGCTGTTTCTTATTTTGAAAGCCCTGTTATCAAGCTAAATATTATCAATTTTGAAATTACTATTTTAGGAGAGGTAAATCATCCTGGAACTTTTAAAATTTTTGATCCTGAAGTAAATATACTTTACGCTTTAAGTTTGTCTGGTGATATGACTCAATTTGGAAACAGAAGAAAAGTTAAAGTTATCAGAAACGAAAATGAGTTGAATAGAGTCTTTTATGTTGATTTAACAAAAAAAGGGGTGCTAAATAATTCTGATTTTATGCTTCAGCCACATGATATTATTTATGTAGCTCCTTTAAATAAGAAGTTTTATGCATTTAACAATATAACTAATGTTGTTTCCATGGCATTGTCGGCAGTTACACTTTACTTACTGATAAATAGAAATTAATTATGGCAAATCAACTAGATGAAATAATTGACTTTAGGCAGTTCTTTTTTAAGATAATTAAGAATTGGTTTTTATTCATAATGCTTTTATTGTTAAGTTTTTCAATTGCTTTTGCATATAACAGATATACACCAGAGCTTTTTAGAGTAGAAACTTCTATTTTGATTAAAGAGGGAGATAGCATGCCAACTGCATCAGATCTTCTTTATGAAAAAGTATCATCCAATAAAAAGAGTTTAGAAAATAAAGAGTTACTGCTTAAATCTTTCCCAATTGTAAATAAAACTCTAAAGGATTTAAGATTTGATATTGCATATTTTATTGAAGGAAATATAAAGGTTACTGAAACTTTTTATGCTCCAATTATTGTTAATTGTGCAAATACAAGTACTATAAAAGGTAAGGAATTCAAAATTCAAGTAATTGATGTCTCATCTTTTACTTTAATTGATGTTTCTTCTATGGATGGACGAGTTTTAAAATTCAATGAAGATTTCATATTTAATGATGTTGCAATGAGTATTTCGTATAATACTAATTTTGCTTTTAATGAGAATATGGAATTACCTGTAACTGTTGTGAAATTCCATGATTTTAATTCCTTAACTCAATCTTATCAAAAGAAAATAACTGTTTCACAAAAAGAAAGAGAATCTACAGTTATCAATATTTCAATTTTAACTCAAGATCAGCATAAAGGAATAGCTTTTCTAAATAAATTATCCGAAAACTTTATTGAAAATGAAGTAAATGAAAAGAATATAGCGTCAAATAATACTGTAAAATTTATAAATGATCAGCTTATTGAAATGAGCGATTCGTTAGCTCTTATTGAACAGCAAATTCAGGAATTTAAGAATGATAATAAAGTAATTGATTTGAGTTTAAAGGCTCAAAGTATATATGCAAATATTGTAACACTAGAAACTGAATTAGCAAAGAGTAACACTATAAATAACTATTATGACTACTTATCAGGGTACTTACTAAAAGGAACTAACCTGGAAGGAATTAGTGTTCCCACCTCTTTTGGTGTTAATGATGTTTCTTTAAACGCTCTAATAAAACAATTAGTTGAAATTCAGATTAAAAAGAACATATTAATTGATGGTGGGCAAGTAAATAATCCTGCAATTCTACAATACAAAAGGCAAACAAACCAGCTAGTTTTAAATTTAAAAGAAGCTATAAAAACTTCAAAAAGTGCAAATAATTTATTGATCACTGATTATAAAGCTAGAATAAGTAAGATGGAAAGTTCTTTAGGAAATATTCCTCAAGTTGAAAGGGAACTTTTGAGTATAGAGAGATTACAGTCAATCAGTGAGAATATTTATATTTTCTTATTAAAGAA